>ERZ808037.163-NODE-163-length-72579-cov-13.270420_pt1 | contig 72579 bp, 72 predicted proteins | sample MGYA00380190_ERZ808037 | MGnify/ENA primary metagenome ERZ808037 (study PRJEB31490, sample SAMN06133399) | mouse gut metagenome | isolation source: J9 | host: mice | place: China: Chengdu | collected 2015-05 ... | reverse complement strand
TTCCTTTTTGACATGACAATTCCCCCTGATGTAGTACTTCTATTTTCCTACATCAGGGGGATTTTGTCTATTGTCCGCTTTTACTGGGACTGTTCAAAACCGATGTGGTTTGCGGGGGTGTTTTTGCTCACTTGATGGTCATTTCCTTAACCTCGTCCCCCAGCAGGGCGGCGAACTGGTCCAGGGTCATAGCACCTAGGTCCTCGCCGGAGCGGTGCCGGACGGAGACGGTGCCGTTCTCCATGTCCCGGTCGCCGACGACCAGCATATAGGGGATTTTCTCCAGGGTGGCCTCCCGAATCTTCTTGCCGATCTTCTCGTTGCGGCCGTCCACTTCCACCCGGAAGCCCTGGCCGTCCAGTTGGGCGGCCACCTGTTTGGCGTACTCCTCCGCCCGGTCGGTGACGGGGAGGACCTTCACCTGGACGGGGGCCAGCCAGGCGGGGAAGGCACCGGCGAAGTGCTCGGTGATGACGCCGATGAACCGCTCGATGGAGCCCAGCACCACCCGGTGGATCATGACAGGGCGGTGCTTCTGGCCGTCCTCGCCGGTGTACTCCAGCTCGAACCGCTCGGGCAGCTGGCTGTCCAGCTGGATGGTGCCGCACTGCCAGGTCCGGCCCAGGGAGTCGGCCAGATGGAAGTCCAGCTTGGGACCGTAGAAGGCCCCGTCCCCCTCGTTGATGACGAAGTCCTTGCCCATGTCGGTGATGGCAGCCTTCAGGATGTCCTGGTTGCGCTCCCACTCCTCCACGGTGCCGATGTGGTCCTCGGGCATGGTGGAAAGCTCGATGGTGTAGCTCAGGCCGAAGACGTTGTAGACCTCGTCGAACAGGCGGACCGTCTCCTGGATGACATCCTGCATCTGGTCCCGGGTCATGAACACGTGGGCGTCGTCCTGGCTGAAGCAGCGCACCCGGAACAGGCCGTGGAGGGCCCCGGACAGCTCATGGCGGTGGACCAGGCCGATCTCACCCACCCGCAGGGGCAGGTCCCGGTAGGAGTGGGGCTCGCTGTCGTAGACCAGCATGCCGCCGGGGCAGTTCATGGGTTTCACCGCGAAGTCCACTTCGTCAATGACAGTGGTGTACATGTTATTCTTGTAGTGGTCCCAGTGGCCGGAGCGCTCCCACAGCTGGCGGTTGAGCATGATAGGGGTGGAAATTTCCACATAGCCATACTTCTTGTGGACCTTCCGCCAGTAGTCCAGGAGGGTGTTTTTCAGGGTCATGCCCTTGGGCAGGAAGAAGGGGAAGCCGGGGCCCTCGTCCCGGAGCATGAACAGGCCCAGCTCCTTGCCCAGCCGGCGGTGGTCCCGCTTCTTGGCCTCCTCAATCTTGGCCAAGTACTCGTCCAGCTCGTCCTTCTTGGGGAAGGCCACGCCGTAGATGCGTTGGAGGGTCTCCCGGCTGGAGTCGCCCCGCCAGTAGGCGGCGTTGCAGGCGGTGAGCTTGATGGCGTTGCCCTTGATCCGCCCGGTGGAGTCCAGATGGGGGCCGGCGCACAGGTCGGTGAACTCCCCCTGCTTGTAGAAGGAGATGACCGCGTCCTCTGGCAGATCATTGATGAGCTCCACCTTGAAGGGCTCGCCCTTCTCCTCCATGAATTGGATGGCCTCCGCCCGGGGCAGCTCGAACCGCTCCAGCTTCAGCTTCTCCTTGCAAATCTTGCGCATCTCAGCCTCCAGCTCGGCCAGCTGGCCCTCGGTGAAAGGCTCCGGGGTGTCGAAGTCGTAGTAAAATCCGTTGTCGATGCTGGGGCCGATGGCCAGCTTTACCTCGGGGTGGAGCCGCTTCATGGCCTGGGCCAGCACGTGGGAACAGGTGTGCCAATAGGTCTTGCGGTATTCCTCGTTTTCAAAGGTGTACAGGTTTTCTTCGGACATTGGGGTAGCCTCCTTAATGTGGTTGTAGGGGCGCACATTGTGCGCCCGTGTTACAGATTAGACGGCGGAGCAGGCGGGCGCACAATGTGCGCCCCTACACATGCCGTCCGGTTCGGGGCAAAACAAAACGCCTCACCCCTGAGAAAATTCAGGGGTGAGACGGTAACATCCCACGGTTCCACCCTGCTTACGGCTCTGGCCGTCGCTCGTGTCCTCGGTAACGGGAGGTCCCGGCCCGGTCGTCCCGGGCGGCTCCGGAGTGGTACCGGTCCGCCGTCACACAGGGCGCTTTCAGCACAGCGCGCCCCTCTCTGAGTGCTTTTACGGACTTCTTCTCCGTCAACGCCAATTTGACAGACACACTATATCACCCGCCGGCGGAATTGTCAAGCGGGAAGATACGGATGTTTCACTCCTCCTCCCGCATGGCGTGGGGGTCCGGGGGGATGACGGGCCGGTCGCCCTCCAGCTGGTCGAAGTAGTCCTCCTCCTGGAGCACCGGCTTGCGGTGGCGGGCGATGGCCATAATGGCGGGGTAGAGGACGATGGCAATGAGCCCGCCGGAAAAGCCGTTGTTATACAGATTCATCCCCGCCACGGGGGAGCCGGTGTACAGCACCACCGACGAGTGGAGGAATCCGGCCAGCACCCCATAGCCCCAGCCGAAGTAGCCGGCGATGGGGGCCAGGGTGGTGCAGAACAGGCAGGCCAGCTGGACGGCGGAGTCGGTAAGGGACCAGTCCATCACCACGCTGCCCAGGGCCACCCCGGCCATGACGGGCAGGATGTTGAAGGCGTGCTTGCCGAAGGCGGAGAAGCCCATAATGGTGAGGATACCCCCCACGGTGGGGCCGTTCAGGTCGCCGCCGGTGAGCAGGATGTAGGCCATTCCAATGAGCCCGTTGACCCCGGCGTTGATTACCACCGGGGCAGGGCCGAACATGCGCAGGTAGTCGCTGGGCGCCCGGCCGCTGGTCTGGAGCAGCCGCCGGTAGCCCGCCCAGGCCGCCCAGATGGGCTTGTTGGCGAAAAGCAGGCCGCCCACAATCAACATAACGCACAGGGCCCCCAGCATGATGCCGAAATGCAGGTCATAGCCCTCGGCCCAACGGTAGTAGGTGGTGGGGTCCGCCCCCAGGGAGGCCATCAGGGGCACGCAGATAAGGGCCACCAGCCCGCAGGCGAAGCCCACATTATACAGGTTCATACCGTTTTGGATGCGGTAGGTGTAGGTGGCCAGAGGGGGCATAACAAAGCCGATGGCCAGCCCCACCAGCACCCCCTCGATGGGTCCGCCCCAGCCGTTGTCCAGGGCGATGTAGCTGACGATGGGGGCCAGGGCGGTGGCCATCAGGCCGATGCCGATGTTGCCCGCCGCCGGCTGCTTCTGCACCTTGGTATACAGCCAGGTACCGGCCAGAATGGGCCAGATATTCACAAAATTCTTGCCGAACAGGGAAAAGCCCGACATCAGCCCCATCTCCACCAGGGTCATGCCGTTGAGGGTGTCCCGGGCGGCGTAGAGCACACAGATGCTGACAGCCGTCACGATGGCGGAGTTCACCAGGGCCGCCCCCGGCCCGGCCACCAGAACGTAGTCGGTGATGAGGGCGTCCTCGGTGGTGATGATGGTATACAGCCCCCGCAGGATGCCGGCGGGGGTGTCCAGCACAAAGCCGGCCAGGGCCAGCAGGATGGCGTAGGCCCACAGATAGGGATACATCCTGTCATATCGGGCCTGGTGCTCATGGTGCAGCAGATGGAACACTCCCATTGGCCGTTACCCTCCAAAAAACTCCCTTGTCTGGTCCGCGTTGTGTTGAATTTCCTCTGCCAGGGCCTCCACAGAGGGGAATTTCCGCTCCGGGCGCAGGTGCTTATAGAACTCCACCCGCACCGTGCGGCCGTACAGGTCGCCGTCGAAGTCCAGGAGGAAGCTCTCCACCGTCACCTGGTCCCCGTCCTCCACCGTGGGCCGGACCCCCACGTTGGTCACCGCCATGCAGGGTCCCACCCCCGGGATGCAGGGCTGGTGGTCTGGGTAGTCGGGGAGGACCCACACACGGGTGGCATAGACCCCAAAGGCGGGGACGATCACCCCCTCGGGGATGCGCAGGTTCACCGTGGGGAAGCCCAGCCGGGAGCCCAGCCGCTTGCCATGGGTCACCTGCCGGGTGAGGCGGTAGGGGTGGCCCAGAAATTCCACCGCCCGCTCCATCTCCCCCTGGGCGATCAGGGTGCGGATGTAGGTGGAGGAGACAGTCACCCCATCCAGCTCCACCTTGGGGATGATATCGCAGCCCACGCCCAGGGCCTGGCACTTGGCCTTCAGCCGCTCCGGGTTGCCCTCCCCCATGTAGCCAAAGTGGAAGTCGTGGCCGGCCACCACATGGACCACCCCCAGCTCTCCCACCAGATAGCTCTGGATAAAGTCCTCCCAGTCCATATGCTGCATGGTGTGGAAGGGGGCAACCACCAGCTCCTGAATGCCGTACAGCCCATGCATCAGGGCGTTCCGGTCCTCCAGGGTGGACAGCAGGGGCACCGCCTTCCCGGTGATGGCGGCGGCGGGGCTCCGGTCGAAGGTGAAGGCCGCGGGGACGGCGCCCAGCCGGTCCGCCGTCTCCTTCACCCTTCGGAGCAGGGCCCCGTGGCCCATGTGCACCCCGTCAAAGAAGCCCAGGGCGATTACTCTGCGTTGTTTCTCCATAGGATATCACACCTCGAAAAAGCTCTTGATGGTGGTCAGCTTGCCGCCCTGAGCCAGGCACAGGGCTAGAAATTCCCCGTTTTGGGCATACGCCCGGTACTCCCCGGGAGCCAAATCAGGAAGGACCGCCGTCATGCCGTTGCGGACCTTCTTCTCTACAGCGGGGGACAGGATTAGCTCTGGCCGGTCCTGAAACAGGGTGTCCACCGGCAGGAGCAGCTCCTCGGGGTGTTCCGCCGCCAGAATACGTTCCATCGGCCAGGCGTCCTCGCCGTCGAACCCGGCGGCAGCCGCCCGGCGCAGGGAGGCCATGCACCCCCCGCAGCCCAGGGCGGCACCGATGTCGTGGCACAGGGTGCGGATGTAGGTGCCCTTGGTGCAGCGCACTCGAATCGTGTAAAGGTCTTCCCCTTGCTGGTCCAGCAGTTCCAGGGCTTTTATCGTTACAGGCCTGGCAGGCCGTTCTACTTCACGGCCCTTGCGGGCCAGCTCGTAGAGCTTCTTGCCGTTAATCTTGATGGCGGAGAACATGGGGGGAATCTGCATGATATCCCCCCGGAACCGCTCCAGAGCCCCTTCCAGCTGCTCCCGGGTGACCCGGACAGGCCGCTCCTCCAATACCTCGCCGGTAGTATCCTGGGTGTTGGTGATAACGCCCAGTTTTAACCCGGCGATATATTCCTTGTCGGATTTCTCCGCAAACTCCACCGCCCGGGTGGCCCGGCCGATGAAGATGGGGAGCACGCCAGTGGCCATAGGGTCCAGGGTGCCGCTGTGGCCCACCCGTTTCTCATGAAAGACCCCCCGCAGCTTGGCGCACACGTCCATAGAGGTCCAGCCGGCGGGCTTGTCGATTACCAAAATCCCGCTAGCCATTGCGCACCTGCTCAATCGCATCAATCACCCGCTGGCGGACCGCCTCCATGGTGCCCTCCACCATGGCTCCGGCGGCGGCGGCGTGGCCGCCTCCCCCCAGCAGGGCGCAGACGGCGGAGGCGTTCAGGTCGCCGGGGTCGGTGCGCAGGGAAATTTTCACGTGGCCGTCCTCCTTCTCCTTCAGGGTGACGCCATTTTTGACCCCCTCAATCTGGCCAACAAAGGCGGAGATATCATCCATATCCCGCTCGCCGGCCCCCACGCTCTCGATCATGGCCCGGGTGAGGAAGACCAGGGCGGTAACTCCGCTGTCCCGCAGCTCCATGCCGGTGGTGAGCATCCCCTCCAGCCTCAGCCGCTTAAAGGTCTTGGTGCGGAAGTGGCGGCGGTTGATGGGGTAGGGGTCAAAGCCGCTGTCCATCAGCTCGGCCGCCGCCCGGTGGGCGGCCGCGTCGGCGTTGCTGTATTGAAAACAGCCGCAGTCGGTGGAAACTGCCACATAGAGGGCCTCCCCGATCTCCGGGGTAATATCCGCAAATTGTTTCACAATTTCCAGCACCAGTTGACCGCAGGCCGCCCGTTTGCTGTCCAGACAGGTAGCCTTGGCGAAGAACTCCTGGGAGGGGTGGTGGTCGATGGCCAGGTCCACCCGGTCCAAATAGGCCTTTGCCGGGCCGGGAAAGAGGGACCGGGCGGCAATGTCAACCGACACAACCGTTTCAGGGGTGTAGTCCGCCCTGATTGTCAACCCCTTTATATAGCCCGTAAACAGCTCTGTAACCTCTGGATTTTCCAGAATATAGGCAGTCTTCCCCGCCTGGCGCAGGGCCCGGCACAGCCCGGCGGCGCAGCCGATGGTGTCGCCGTCGGGACGGACGTGGGTGAGAATGAGATAGTTGTCGTGGGCCTGAAGAAATTCGGCGGCCTGGGCCGTGGTAATGGTGTTCATTCCTCGTCCTCCAAAATAATGTGCTCGTTGGCCGGATTGGCGGGCTTGACCACCTCCGGGTCCCGGAGCATCTCCAAAATTTTGGCCCCCTTGGCCATGGAGTCGTCCCGGAAGAAGGTGAGTTCCGGGGTGTGGCGCAGGTTCAGCGCCCGGCCCAGCTCCCGGCGGAGATAGCCCGACGCCGATTTCAGCCCCTTGAGCACCTGGTCGCTGTCCCCCTTGTCCAGCACCGAGATGTAGACCTTGGCAAATTTCAGGTCCGGGGTGACGTCCACCGCCGTCACCGAGATCATCCCCGTCACCCGGGGGTCTTTTACCGTGGGAATGAGAACGGCCAGCTCCCGCTGGACCTCCTCGTTGATGCGTCCGATTCGATTGCTTGCCATGGTGTTCCTCCTTCAAATTGTCTTTACTCTCCGCTCCACCTCAAGCTGAATCTTTCGGCGGACTCCGCAAAAGTCGTTCTCAATTTCAAAATTGGTAAATCTCAAAACCTTCAGCTCCAGAGCCTCTAAATATTCTGTCCGGATTCTGTCATACTCCACCAGACCATTTTCATCATAGTGCTGGCTCCCATCCAATTCCACTACCAATTTTGCTTTCAGACAGAAAAAATCTACAATATAGCTGTCAATAATTCGCTGCCGGTTCCATCTTGGGGAGGCAGTACGCAGAAAGCCATACCACAGCCGCGTCTCTGCCGGTGTAGGCTCGTTGCGCAGCTGTGTGGAATGAGGTCTCTGACGTTTGTTCCGGGGCAAAAAAGTCACAGCGCTCCCTCCCCTCCCGTCCCCGCCGCGCGGGCAAGGCTCCTTTTGAAAGGAGCTGTCAGCCGAAGGCTGACTGAGGATTGCGTTTTGCGAAGCAAAACATACGAAGTAAATAAGGATTGCAAAACTGTGTTTGCTTCGCATATTTTGGCTTCGCCAAAATGCAATCCTCCGCCCCAGTTTGCGAACTGGGGCACCTCCTTTCAAAAGGAGGCTTGCCGCTGCGGCGGGACGGGGGTTTACCGCCGCTCCCGCACATCGGACCGGCCCATGAGATAGTCCAGACTGACATCGAAGAAGTCGGCAATGGCAACCAACCCAGGTACATCTGGATAGCGTTCCCGATATTCATAGCATTGGTAGGAACGCTCTTTGATACCCAAAATCTCTGCCATTTCAGACTGCTTCATTCCTCGCTCTTTTCGCAGTGCTTTAATACGTGAAGAAAAATCTTCCACTTTTTGCTTCAACCCCTTGACACGCGCTATAAGTTCGAATATAATAGTTTTCGAACTTATAGTTCGGAAACATAATACATGAGGAGTGATGAAAATGCAAGACCTGCTTGCGGAACTGCTTTGGCACAATGTTAAAATCGACGAGGCCGCTAACCGGCTCTGTCAAACCCTCCCCGGCTTTTCTGAGGCTAAACAGGCCTACTACAACCTGTCTGACCAGCTCCGGAAACTTGCCGGCCATGACCTCTACGACCAGTACTTTGCCCAGCTTATCCGCTACACCGGCTACGAGGTCCAGGCCTACTACTCCCTGGGTCTTGGCCTGCGGGCGGATATTATAAAGGCGCTGGAGGTGTAACCCTCTACCCAAAGCCCCGGGATGCCCCGCAGGGGCGGGAGAGAAGCAAACCGAGGCGGGCGAAAACGCCCGCCCCGTTGGCTCAGTCCTTTATCGTCTTACGCAAATTATTTATAATACGTTCCAGCTTTTCCTGTTGCTTTATCGGCTCTTTCTCGCTTTGAACATCGCGCAGAGCATCCACTACGAAGGAGACAAAACCCTTGAATTGCCTATCCGTCATAGCCATGGGTTACACCTCAATCTGCTCCATGAGGAAGGCCTCGATGATGTCGCCCTCCTTGATGTCCTGGAACTTCTCGAAGGTGATGCCGCACTCGTAGCCGGCGGCCACCTCCTTCACGCTGTCCTTGAACCGCTGGAGGGAGGCAATGGCCCCGTCGTAGATGACGATGTTGTCCCGCAGCAGGCGCATCTGGGCGTTGCGCTGCATCTTGCCGTCCAGCACGTAGCAACCGGCCACCATGCCCACGCCGGTGATGCGGAAGACGTTGCGCACCTCGGCCCGGCCCAGGTCCACCTCCCGGAACTTGGGCGCCAGCATGCCCTTCATGGCCGCCTCAATCTCGTTGATGGCGTCGTAGATGACCCGGTACATCCGCATGTCCACCCCCATACGGGCGGCGGAGTCCTTGGCGTTGTTGTCCGGACGGACGTTGAAGCCCACGATGATGGCCCCGGAGGTGCCCGCCAGCATCACGTCGCTTTCGCTGATGGCGCCCACGGCGCAGTGAATCACCCGCACCCGGACCTCCTCATTGGTCAGCTTCTCCAGCGAGGCCTTCACAGCCTCGGCAGAGCCCTGGACGTCGGCCTTAACGATGACATTGAGGTTCTTCATCTCTCCGGCCTGAATCTGACTGAACAGGTCCTCCAGTGTAACCTTGCCCACCGAGCTGTTGAGGTTGGCCTTCTGCTCGTGCTTGCGCTGCTCCACCAGCTCCCGGGCCATGCGCTCGTCGGCAACGGCGTGGAAGTCGTCGCCCGCGCCGGGCACCTCGCCCATGCCGATGATCTCCACCGGCACGGAGGGACCGGCCTCGGCAAGCTTCTGGCCCCGGGCGTCGGTCATGGCTCGGACACGGCCCACAGCGGTGCCGGCAATGATGACATCGCCTTGCTTCAGGGTGCCGTTCTGCACCAGCAGGGTGGCCACAGGGCCCCGGCCCTTGTCCAGCCGGGCCTCGATGACCGCGCCGTGGGCGGTGCGGTTGGGGTTGGCCTTCAGCTCCTGGACCTCGGCGGTAAGCACCACCATGTCCAGCAGCCGTTCGATGCCCATGCCCGTCTTGGCGGAGATGGGGCACACAATGGTCTCACCGCCCCAGTCCTCGGGCACCAGCTCATACTCGGTGAGCTGCTGCATAATCCGGTCGGGGTTGGCCGCCGGCTTATCCATCTTGTTAATGGCCACGATGATGGGGATGTTGGCCGCCTTGGCGTGGTTGATGGATTCCACGGTCTGGGGCATAATGCCGTCGTCGGCGGCCACCACCAGAATAGCCACGTCGGTAATCATGGCGCCCCGGGCGCGCATGGCGGTAAAGGCCTCGTGGCCAGGGGTATCCAGGAAGGTGACAGTGTTGCCATTCACATCCACCTGGTAGGCACCAATGTGCTGGGTGATGCCGCCGGCCTCGCCGGCGGTGACATTGGCGTTTCGGATATAGTCCAGAAGGGAGGTCTTGCCGTGGTCCACATGGCCCATGACCACCACCACGGGGGCCCGGGTCTCCAGGTCCTCCTCCTTGTCCTCGGCGGTGTCGATAAGGCGCTCCTCGATGGTGACAATCACCTCTTTTTCCACCTTGCACCCCATCTCCTCTGCGATGATGGCGGCGGTGTCGAAGTCGATGATGTCGGAGAGGGAGGCCATAACCCCGTTTTTAATGAGGCACTTCACTACCTCGGCCCCGGTCTTCTTCATCCGGGAGGCCAGCTCGCCCACGCCGATCTCGTCGGGGATGAGCACCTTGGTGGGAGCCTTCTTGGCGATCTCCAGCTGGAGGCGGCGCATCCGGTCCTGCTCCTCCTGGCGGCGCTTGTTGCCGAAGGACTGGCCCCGGCCGCCCTGCTGGCGGCCCCGCTGGTTCTGCTTCTGGAGCTTCTGCTTGCCCCCCCGCATGTCCTGGCGGCGCTGGTCGGTGAAGTTCTCCAACCGCTCGTCGTACTTCTCCAGGTTCACCGCCGGGCCGCCACGGGTGTCCACCACCTTCTTGGTGGGGACGCGGCTGGCCGGCTGCTGGACCGCGGGCTTGCCCTGCTGCTGGGGCTGAGGCGCAGGCCGGGCACTCTGGCCCTGGGCGGGCTTGGCCTGGTCCTTCTTCTCCCCCTGGGGGACGGCCGGACGGCCCTCCGCCTTGGGCGCGGGCTCCTTTTTGGCCTCGGGCTCGTGGTAGACGTCGGCATAGACCTGCTCGATGGAGTCGATCTGGTTGTGCTGGGTCAGATACTCAAAGACAATGGACAGCTCCAGGTCGGTCAGGGGCTGCATGTGGTTCTTGGGGGGGTGGCCGTACTGGGTCAGGATGTCCATGACCTCCTTGGAGGGCAGGGTCTTCCCCTTCTTGGTAAAGTCCTTGGCCAGCTTATGGACGGGATATTTAATCATCATAGATGCATGCACCTCGTTTCTCAGGGTTTACGGAACTTGCCAGTAAGACGGCGGCCGCCGGGGCCGCTTTTGGCGGATGTGGGGCGCTCAGCCCGGGCGCCATTCTGGGGACGGCGGTGAGCCCGTGGCGGCCGGGCCTCCTTGGACGGATCGGACCTGCCCCGGCGGGGCGGCCCCTCCTCCTTCGGCCCAGGGGGCGGGGCCCAGGGCTTTTTCTTCCCGTCCCGCAGGTTTTTCTCGTGCTGCCGCTGCTCTCTCTGCCGCTGGAGCACCCGGTCAGCCTTGGTCCGCAGCTGAACGGCGGCGGGGCCGTATTTGTCCGGGTCCCGGGCGGCCAGCTTCTCCACAACGGCGGCGGAAAAGCCGGCGTCGGTGAGGGCGGCCATGGCGCAGGAGGACCGGCCCAGGATAAAGCCCAGCTCCCCCTTGCTGAAGGGGGTCTCCAGCCAGAGGACGTTTCCCGCCTCGCCGAAGTGGGCCGCCCGGCGGCAGGTGTTGGGGGCGGCGTCGGCGGCCAGCAGGATCAGCCTGGCCTGACGGGCCCGGCAGGCGGCCCCCACCGGCTCCTCGCCGATCTCCAGCCGGCCGGCCTTCTTGGCCAGGCCCAGCAGGTGGAGAATAGGGTCATTGGGCATCCGGGGGCACCTCCTTCATTTGGGCCTCCAGGCCCTCCCACACCTCATCCATGATCAGAGAGGAAAAGGCCCGTTCCAGGGCCCGGCTCTTGCGGGCCCGCTTCAGGCACTCCGGGTTGGGACACACGTAGGCCCCCCGGCCGGGCAGCTTGCCCTTGAAGTCCAGGGACACCGGCCCCTCCGGCGGTTTTACCAGCCGGATCAGCGCTTTTTTCTCTTTCATCTCCCGGCAGCCAACACATTGGCGCATGGGTATCTTCTTGGGCAAGGTCCTCTCTCCTTATACTGCTGTAATTTAGAAGTCCTACAGGAGTATCCCTGTCTGGTTCCGATCAATTGAACTGATAAAATGCGTCATTCACATCGTAATAGTTCAGCGCAAACAAGATATCTTCCAGCGACGCATCCGGCCTCTGCCTTAGAACGCTGATCACTACATCCTGGATCATATCAGCCATAACAGAGCCATCCATGCCGCGCTGAAGCGCAAAATCAGGAATAATTTCTTCATCAGTCTCATCATTAAATGTGGGGGGCGGCGTGACGCAGCAGGGAGTTGTCAGCTGAAAATCGACCTCCGGGAGATATGGCACATATACATGCCATTCGCCATCCGCAAAAATAGCCTGGGGATTCATATGCAGGGCAATGCAGCTGTCCTTTACCTGCTGTAAAACATCACCAATGGTACACTCCACGTGTGTCCGCATTGTCTTACTCCTCCGTGCGCTCCGGAATCTCCCCGTTCTCCTCCGCTTCGGCCATGGCGGCCTCCAGGGCCGCCTCGGCGGCGTCGGCCTCGGCCTGGGCGATCAGGTCCTCGATGGGCTCCAGGGGGGCGGAAGCGGGCTTGATGTCGATTTTATAGCCGGTGAGCTTGGCGGCCAGGCGGGCGTTCTGGCCCTCCTTGCCGATGGCCAGGGACAGCTGGTCATCGGGGACCACCACCCGGCAGCTCTTGGCGTCGCCCACAGCGGGCAGCTCCTCCACGCTGATTACGTCGGCGGGGGACAGGGCGGCGGCGATATACTCCGCCGGGTCCTCAGACCACTTGATAATGTCGATCTTCTCCCCCTTCAGCTCCTCCACGATGGTGTTCACCCGCTGGCCCCGGGGGCCCACGCAGGCGCCGATGGGGTCCACATTGGGCTCCGTGGCCAGCACGGCCATCTTGGTACGGGAGCCGGCCTCCCGGGCCACCGAGCGGATCTCCACCGTGCCGTCGTAGACCTCGGGGACTTCCAGCTCAAACAGCCGCTTTACCAGGCCGGGGTGGGTGCGGGAGATAAGCACCTGGGGGCCCTTGGTGGCCTTGCGGACCTCCACCACGTAGACCTTCAGCCGCTGGCCCTCCACATACCGCTCCCCCTTCACCTGCTCGCTGGTGCCCAGGTAGGCGTCGGTAAACTGGTCGTTGGCGTGGAGCCGCAGGGACACAGAGCCATTCCGGGGGTCAATGCGGGTAACCAGCCCGGTGAGCAGCTCATGCTCCCTGGTGGAAAATTCGTCGTAAATCATCCCCTGCTCCGCCTCGCGGATGCCCTGGATGATCACCTGCCGGGCGGTTTGGGCGGCGATGCGGCCGAAGGCCCGGGCCTTCACCTCCATGCGCACCGTGTCGCCCAGCTCGGCCCGGGGCAGGGAGCGCCGGGCCTCCTCCAAGCTGATCTCGGTGGCAGGGTTGTCAACCTCCTCCACGATTTCCTTTTTCAGGTACAGGCGGACGGTATGGGTGGACTCGTCGGCCTCCACAAACAGGTTATCCCCCACCCCCTCGTGGTCCCGGCGGTAGGCGGACAGCAGGGCCTGGGTCACCTTCTCCATCATGTAGCCCGGCTTGATGCCCTTCTCCTGCTCGATTTGATGGATGGCCTCAAAAAACTCCTTGCCGTCCATCTCGTTGGTATTGACATTCTTCTTTGTCACTCTCTTAGCCACGGTGTTCTTCCTCCTGAACGGTAGGGACGCATCACGATGCGTCCGTTATATTTGAAATGCAGTATGAGAATTGCGGACGCTTGGGGAGGCGTCTTTAAAATCTGGGGTACAGCCGCACCAGGGCGATCTCCTGCCTGGTGAACAGGACCTGAGCGCCGTCGATCTCCAGGGTAACGGCCCCGTCCTCGTAATTGCGGAGCAGGCCCACAAACTCCTTGCGGCCCTCCCGGGGGCGGTAGAGCTTCACCTCCACCTCGCTCCCCTGGAACTGGGCAAAGTGCTCGGGCTTTTTCAGCGCCCGGTCGGCCCCGGCGGAGGAGACCTCAAAGGTGTAGCTGCCCTCGATGGGGTCGGCCTGGTCCAGCCGGTCGGACAGGGGCCGGGAGACGGCCTCGCAGTCGTCGATGGACACGCCGCCCTCCTTGTCGATGTAGACCCGGAGGAACCAGGTCCCCGCCTCCTTGACATATTCCACATCCCACAGGGTGCAGCCCGCCTCCTCCACCACGGGGAGGGCCAGGGCGGCCACGGCGTCGGTCACTTTTGCCATAATGTTCCTCCTGAAAACCGGTTTTGTCAATCAAAAAGAGCGGAGCCGCGACCCCACTCTCACCATACTACCTTACTTTCTGGTTATACTATACCACACTGTTGGGGAAATTGCAAGGGATTATGCCGAAGTTTTTTCCAAAAAAACCGAAACCACCCGGGGCTTTTCCGTCAAAAGCGGTCAAAAAATCCAAATTGCCCGTCCATTTCCTTACTGAGCCTGGTAAAATGGGCACATACTAGACTGCGGATGGGACTTCCGTGAAAAAACAAGCGGGAGGATTTTTGGATGAAAAAAAGTATTGCGGTTCTGGCCCTGGCCCTCGCTCTGACGGGGTCGCTGGCGGCCTGCAGCAATCGGGACCCCAACGCCAACAACACCACCGGCTCCGGGACCGGCTCCGGTTCGGGCTCCGTCTCTGGGACCACCTCCGGCTCCGCCGGACAGGTCGCCCGGCGCTACGACAATCAGTCTGTCTACAACGGCCGCATCTATGACGGACGCACCTACGGCGGCCGCACCTATTTTGAGGATGGCCGTTACACCGCCGGCTCCAACGGCCAGGTCTACGGCAGAGACGACAGTACCCTCTCCCGGGACCTGACTCGGGGCGCCCGGGACATCGTCCGGGGCACCGAGGACGTGCTGGACGACGTGGGCCGGGGCATCGGCAACGCCGCCCGAGATATCACCGGAAACGGCAGCTACTCCGGCACCCCCAGCTGGGAGCCTGACTCCAGCGCCGTGCGCTATTAACCAAGATCGGGACGGGCAATCGCCCGTCCCGCGTTTTTTCCTTGACAAAAGTACGGTTCCTGCTATAATAAATACAGAAGGGCGCTGTTACAGACGGTCAGCCCAGAGTCTTAATCAACTATGACCAGTTGACCGCTCGGGTTGTGGCCGGGCGGTCAACAAGCTTTTGGAGCGGTGAGGAGCATTACCAAAATCGTAATTACTACGCACACCACGAAACGCAGGACCTTCGTCCAGCGACCGTTTCCCATCAGCAACCACCTCCCCCCGTTTGGAATACCTGCGGGGAAAAATGAGCTAACCACCTTTATGTAACAACGCACCTTCGTCCCGCCTAGTTGGCGGGCACTTTAATTATATACGCACCGGTCGAGTTTTGTCAATTCTTACCGTTTTTTCTTTGCCTTCGCCCAGCCCGCTTTTTTGGCGGGACGAGTGGGGCTTTCTTTTTTCTCTATGCGGGTCCTGGTATCGGCCCGGTTTTTTTTACCCCTTGCGGGCCGGTTTCTGGAGGACGGCGCGCCGGGGTCGTCGCGCCCCACAGGAGGTCCGCCTCTGTCCGGCTTTACCAGGCAGTGTTTGCCGTAGCCGATCAGGTCCTCCCGGCCGGTTTTGCGGAGGGCCTCCAGCACCAGCTTCCGGTTTTGCGGCTTGCGCCACTGCATCAGCGCCCGCTGGAGGGCCTTGTCGTGGGGCGTCTTCGGCACAAACACCGGCTGCATGGTCCGGGGGTCGATGCCGGTGTACCACATACAGGTGGCCAGGGTGCCGGGGGTGGGGTAGAAGTCCTGGACCTGCTCGGGCATGTGGCCCTGTTTGTTCAGCCACTCGGCCAGCTGCACCGCGTCCTCCAGAGTGCAGCCCGGGTGGGAGGAGATGAGATAGGGCACCAGATACTGGTCCTTGCCGTAACGGCGGTTGAGCTTGAAATACTTCTCCCGGAACTTTTCATAGACCTGGATGTGGGGCTTGCCCATGTAGTCCAGGGTGTGGGCCACACAGTGCTCCGGGGCCACCTTCAGCTGGCCTGAGATGTGGTGCTGGACCAGGTCGGTGAAAAACTCTCCACTGGGGTCCTTCATAAGATAGTCGAAGCGGATACCCGACCGGATAAACACCTTTTTTACTTTGGGAATTTCCCGCAGTTTGCGCAGGAGCATCATGTAATCGGTGTGGTCGGCGTCCAGGTTGGGGCAGGGCTCCGGGGCCAGGCAGGCCCGGTTCCGGCACATGCCGCTTTTCAGCTGTTTCTGACAGGAGGGCCGGCGGAAGGTGGCCGAGGGCCCTCCTACGTCGTGGATATAGCCCTTGAAGCCCGGGTGCTGTGTGAGCAGCTTCACCTCCCGGATGACACTCTCATGGCTACGGCAGGAGATGGTCCGGCCCTGGTGGAAGGCCAGGGAGCAGAAATTACACGCCCCAAAGCACCCCCGGTTGTGGGTGACGGAGAAGCGCACCTCCTCGATGGCGGGCACGCCCCCCATGTCGTCGTACATGGGGTGGGGCTCCCGGACATAGGGCAGCTCGGCTACCCGGTCCAGCTCCTGGGTAGTCAGCGGGAAGGCAGGGGGATTGACAATCAGAAAGCGGTCCCCGTGCTTTTGCACGATGGCCTTGCCGGACACCGCGTCGTGCTCCTGGTACTCCACCATATTGGCCCGGGCGTAGGCCGTTTTGGAGGCGGACGCCTCCTCGAAGGAGGGGACCTCCACCCTGGGGTAGGCACACAGGCCGGGGTACTTGCCGACGACGCAGGTGCCCCGCACGTCGGTGATCTCTGAGACAGGAGTGCCCGAGGCCAGCCGGGCGGCAATCTCCAAGGTTGCGCTCTCCCCCATTCCGTAGGTAAGGATGTCCGCCTGGGAATCAAAGAGGACCGACCGGCGCACCTTGTCCTCCCAGTAGTCGTAGTGGGCAAAGCGGCGCAGGCTGGCCTCCAGTCCGCCGATGACGATGGGGATATCCCCAAAGGCCTCCCGCACCCGGTTGGAGTAGACCACCGTGGCATGGTCGGGACGCAGGCCCGCCCGGCGGCCGGGGGAGTAGGCGTCGTCGTGGCGGCGCTTTTTGGCGGCGGTGTAGTGGGCCACCATGGAGTCGATGTTTCCCGCTCCGATGAGCACCCCCAGCCGGGGACGCCCCAGGGCGGCGAAGGCCTCCGCGCTGTGCCAGTCCGGCTGAGCCAGGACAGCCACCCGGTAGCCCTCGGCCTCTAAAATCCGGCCGATGATGGCCGGGCCGAAGGAGGGGTGATCCACATAGGCGTCGCCGGTGATGAGGAGGAAGTCGTAAAAGTCCCACCCCCGCCGGGCCATGTCGTCCCGGCTCACCGGGAGGAATAAATCGCGGTCAAAAGGCATGATCTGCCCTCTTTTCTTTTGGAATACTGCCAGTATAGCAGTCCCTAGGGAATCCGTCAACATGGGTTGTGCTCGTTGTCGGATTTTGGTATAATGGCGGTGCTGTTCTACCTACACCGGCAGCAGATGGAGGTGAAGGTATGGAGTATATCGCCAGCTTCTTCGTGTCTGCTACAGCAAATGTAGCCGCCTACTACATCTGCAAATGGCTTGACAGACACAGCAAAGAACAGTGAGCCTGCCACAGCGAAAGCGACCCCCCGGAGAGTGCCTACCTCTTTCGGGGGGTCGCTTTTGCGATGAAGGTATTGGGTTACAATAGCCAGCTTCTTAGCTTTCGCTGGTGTTATTATAGCACAACTCTCCTGCCCCTGCAAGGGGCAATTTTACCGCGCGTTTACTGCATTTACGGCACTTGCGGGTGCTGTCGGATTTTGGTATAATAGCGGTGCTGTCCCCACCTACACCGGCAGCAGGAGGAGGTGGGAATATGGACGCAATCATCAGCTTTTTCGTGTCTGTCGCAGCAAACATAGCCAGCCACTATGTGCGCAACTGGCTCGACCAGCACGGTAAGGGACAGTGAGCCTGTCACAGCAAAAGCGCCCCCCCAGAGAGGAGCCATCTCTCTGGGGGGCGCTTTTTAGCGGTGGGAATGTGAATTACATCATCAGCTTTGGCTTTCGCCAAGGTTATTATAGCACACTTGCCCCAGGATATGCAAGGGGCAATTTCACCACGCGTTTACCACGTTTACGGCACTTGCGGGGGCTGTCGGATTTTGGTATAATGGCGATGCTGTCCCCACCTACACCGGCAGCAGGAGGAGGTGGGTGAGTTGGAATATATGATCAATTTTATCGTGTCCGTCGCGGCGAACGTAGTCTCCTACTGCGTGAGCAAATGGCTTGACGGGCATAAGAAGGGACAGTAAAGCCTGACACTGCAAAAGCGGCCCTCCGGAGAGCTCCTATCTCGTCCGGAGGGCCGCTTTTTGCGGTGGGATTGTAGAATATATGATCAGTTTCGGCTTTCGCCAAGGTTATTATAACACATTGGTATCACTCAATGCAAGAGGGATTTTGAGAGTGTCCTACCGTACATTTTATCACAGTCAGGAGAATTAGCAGGATCTGTAGGGGCGCACAGTGTGCGCCCGCGGGCGGACAATGTCCGCCCCTACATAAAATCTGCGAATAGGACACACCCGGAATTTTCACCGCCGTTCCCGCTCCTCGGAGCGGCCCACCAGGTAATCCAGGCTGACGTCGAAGAAGTCGGCGATGGCAATGAGGCCTCGGAAGTCGGGGGTTCTGGTGGCATATTCATAAGCCTGATAGGAATTGAGCGCCAATCCGAACTGTTCCGCCATTTCCCGCTGCTTCAATCTGCGCTCATTTCGGAGCAATTTCAGCCGTTCACAAAATTCTGCCATGTTACTCCCTCCAAAGGGGTTGACTTTTAGTCTCAATATGTGTATAATTATAAGCACAATTTGAGTGTAAATGGAGTGGTCAAAAAATGCAAGAACTATTTGCCCAGATGTTCTGGGGAAATGAAGACGTTTCCCACGCTGTCGCCTGTCTCTGCGAGGATATTCCTGGCTATCATTCCGCCAAAACAGCGTATGAGCAGGTTCTGTCCCAGGTCCAGGAGCAAATCGGCTTTGAGCTCTGCGACCAGCTTCTCAGCCGCCTGACGGAGTGCAGCAACTATGAAGCCTATGCCTATTACGCCGTAGGCCTGGGCCTCCGGGAGACCATTTTCCGGGCGCTGTGCGGGTAAATGCTACCACTCAAACCCAATATATTTTTCCAGCAGGTCCCCCTCCGGGCCCTCTCCGATCTTTTTAAAGCCATACTTCTCAAAAAACCGCCGGGCCCGGTCGTTGTCCGCCGGGCAGTGGAGGCGCAGGCGGTCCCTTCCACTGTTGCGGTGCATGGACACCGCCGCCCCAATGAGCTGGATTCCCAGCCCTCTGCCCCGGTCCTCCGGAAGAAGGGACAGAAATTTGATGTAGCCCGTTCTCTTTGTGCTGCACCGGTCGTCATAGAGGATCACGCCCATAGGCCGCTCCCCCGCGTGGAAGATGTTAATGTTCCACATGCCGCAGGGCCAGCGGTTCCGCAGCTCCTCCGCCTCGGCCAGAAGGAGCGCGTCCTCCACGCCGGGGCAGACCTCCCGCCGCAGCTTCAGGTACAGCTCCTGATCCTGGGACCAGGTTTTAACGGGGATATCCGCCCACAGGTTCACGTCCGCCGCCGTCTTTTTGTCCTTCCGCCACCAGGACTGGCGGGCCAGGGTGGAGATGTCCTCGGGCAGGTGGGAGTTGTCCATCTCGTACTGAATCTCGAACTTCTCCCCGTCGAAGGTGAGACAGGTCACCGCCGTGTTGTCCCCATGGGGCATGGCGTGCCACTCCTCCGGCGGGATATTTTTCACTCTGCCCAGAAACTGACGGATGGCCATGCCGTGGCTGAACATCGCCACGGTCTGGTCGGGATGCCGCCTCGCCAGACGGCCCACCGTCTCATACAGCCGGTCCCCCAGCTGGAAAAAGGTCTCCGCCTTCTCCACCTCCCAGGCCGGGTCGGTGCGGTTGAACAGGTTCATCTGCTGGGGGTCGCTGTGGCGCACCGCCCCAAAGGTCCGGTCCTCCCACTCCCCCAGGTTCAGCTCCCGCAGGCCGGGCTCAGTGCGCAGGGGCAGGTTTTTGGAGCGGTAGATGGCCCGGGCGGTGGTCCGGGTGCGGAACAGGTCGCTGGAATACACCGCGTCGATGTGGATATCCCGGAAACGCTCCTCTAAAGCGGCGATCTGCCGGTAGCCGTTTTCGGTAATCAGGGAATCGTACCAGCCATGGACCCGGCGGTATAGGTTGCCCTCCGCCTCGGCATGGCGGATCAGATAGATGGTTGTCATATCAGGACTCCTCGCTTTTGTTTTCCCGGGGGGCGGCGTGCTCCCCCTTCATCTCAATGTGGATGAGCAGGGACAGCAGCGCCCGCAGCAGAATCACCGCCCCCAGCACCATCAGCTCGTTCAGGTCCCGGACCAGCACAGTCTTTAAAATCTCGGCGGCCATTTTGAACTCCAGACTGGTGGCCAGGCCCTCGGCCAGCTGAAACTTGATGTTCCGGGGCTTGCGGGTCACCATCCCCGCACAGTACAGCCAGAAGGCGTGCAGGGCGGTGACGGCCACCACAAAGATGCCCATGAGCTCACAGGCCGAGATGATGGTGGGCAGACACAGCTCAATGATGTGTTCCAGCATAGGGATACCCTTCTTTCCTTTTTCACGGTCCGCCTGTAGGGGCGCACAGTGTGCGCCCGCGGGCGGACAATGTCCGCCCCTACAGGAACGCTGCAAACGGGACACGCCCCGACATCACCAGGGCTTCACCCCTCCGGTGAGCTCCGACACAGCGGCCAGCCCCTGTTTTGCGGCAATATCCGCCAGGCCGTCCCGCACCTTGAGTGGGGCGAAGGGGTCAGCGAACAGGGCGGTGCCCACCGCCACGGCGGTGGCCCCGGCCAACATGAGTTGGGCGGCGTCCTCCCCCTTGGACACGCCCCCCATACCCAGAATGGGCAGGGAGACCGCCTGGGCCACCTCCCACACCATCCGCACCGCCACCGGCAGCACGGCGGGGCCGGACAGCCCTCCGGTGTTCATCTTCAAAACGGGCCGGCGGGTGTTTACGTCAATGCGCATCCCCCGGATGGTGTTGATGAGGGACAGGGCGTCCGCCCCGGCCCCCTCCACCGCCCTGGCAATCTCGGTGATATCCGTCACGTTGGGGGACAGCTTCACCATGACAGGCACGCTTCCGGCGTGCTTTTTTGCTTCCTCCGTCACCTCGGCGGCCAGCTCGGGCCGGGTGCCGTAGGCCAGCCCTCCCGCCTTCACGTTGGGACAGGAGATATTCACCTCAATCATATCCACCCCGGCGGCGGACAGCTTTTCACACATCACGCCGTACTCCTCCGGGATATTGCCGGAGATGTTGGCGATCACTTTCGTGTCAAACTGCCGCAGGAATGGCAGTTCCTCGGCGATGAAGGCATCCACCCCGGGGTTTTCCAGCCCCACCGAGTTGAGGATGCCCATGGGGGTCTCGGCGATACGGGGGGCGGGATTGCCGTTTCGGGGGTGGAGGGTGAGGCCCTTGGCGCAGATACCCCCCAGCTCGCCCAGGTCGTAGAACTGGCTGTACTCCCGGCCGAAGCCGAAGGTGCCCGAGGCCACCACCACCGGGTTTTTCAGGGTGACGCCTGCCAGCTTGACGGACATATCAAGCATCCCAGTCCACCTCCTCCGCGTTGAATACCGGGCCGTCCTTGCACACGTGCTTGACGGTGCCATCCCTCATGGGGGTGGCGCACACCAGGCACGCCCCCACGCCGCAGCCCATCCGCTCCTCCATAGACACCTGGCAGGGTACACCGAACTGAGCCGCCACCTTGGCCACGCTCCGCAGCATGGGCTTGGGCCCGCAGGCCAAAATAGCGGTGTAGCCGCTGTCCTGTTCCAGTATGTCCCGGACCTGGGCGTCCACGAAGCCGTGACGGCCCAGCGTCCCATCGTCGGTACAGATATAGGTCTGCTCACAGTGGTCCTGAAAGCGGCTGGTGATGGCAGGAAAGGCTTTGTCCTTTGTGCGGAAGCCCAGCACCGCCGTCCGGGGCTGCTCCAGGCACTCCCCGTACTGTATCAGGGGCGGGATACCGATGCCGCCCCCCACCAGGAGGTAGCGCCCCGGCTGAGACACGTCGAAGCCGTTGCCCAGGGGGCCGATCACATCCAGCTCGTCCCCCACCTTCCGCCGGGACAGCCATTCGGTGCCCTCCCCCCGGACCTCGAAGATCAAGGTGGCCAGGTCCTCCGGCTCGTCCCACCCGGCGTAGGCCACCGAAATGGGCCGGCGGAGCAGCTGACCGTCGCCGCATTTGATGTGCAGGAACTGCCCGCCCCGCAGGCCGTCCTCCTCCACCAGCTTACCCACTTCCAGCACCATCCAGAAGGTGCCCGCGTCCAGCCGGTCCATCTCCACAATTCTGCACTTGCGCTCTACTTTCATCGTTTCACCGCTTTCTATTTCTCCTGCATCCGCTTTAAGCACTTCAAAATCCCGGCCCGGTTCTTGGCCGTCTTCATAAAGGTGGGCAGCTGGTCGGACTGCATCCTGCCCAGATAGCCCACGGCGGGCCGCTCCCGCAGGCCGGCGCTGAGGTAGCCGACGAGCCAAGCCAGGTGCTCCCGGTTCAGCGCCCAGACAGGCTTCCCCCGGAAGCTGGACAAAAACCACAGCTCCAGACCGAACCAGGGCTCCCGGCCCCGCCGGACGTCCCCATAGCTGGAGTACCACCCGCCGGGGACCCGCTGCACCCGGCCCGGCAGCTCGTGGCCGCAGTAGGGGCAGGCCACCCGGAGCACCGAGAAGCCGCCCGCCTCCTCGGGAAGGTGGACCCGGTAGTACCGCCCGCAGGCTGGGCAGAGGTTTTCCACCTTGCGCCGGCAGGCGGCCCGAGACTTTTTTAGCACATGGTGGCAGCGCTCGCATCTAAAGCGAAAGGCCTGCGGGTCCGCCGTCACCGCCCCCGGCCCGCCGCAGGCCGGACACTTCACCATCAGCCCCGTCTGGAGGGCGGTGGCGGTGGAGTAGGTCCAGGGGCTGTCTTTGGTCCGTGTCATAGCTGTTCTACCTCTCCCAGGGCGGCTTTTTTCCCGGCTTGAAGGTGACGCGCTCCGGTTCTGGCTCCGGGACCTGGGGCGGGAGGGTGGTCTCCTCCTCGGAGGGGGCATACTCCAGGAAGGAGGCGTCAAAGAATTTCACCTGGCCGCAGCAGCCGCAGCGGAACATAAGCAGTGTGTCGGTATAGTCCTGCACAAACCCCATCCGGCTGACAAGGCTGACCTCGTCCACCTTGGTCATCCGCTGGCCGCAGCACGTCAGGGTCTTCTCCTGACAGCTCCGGCGGACCTCGTCCCGCTTCTGCTGCTCCTCCGTCTCCTTCAAAAAGGCCTCCATGCGCTCCCGGCCCTCCGCCCGGCCCGTCTCCAGGGCCAGAACAGCCCGCTGGCGCTGGGACAGATTCATATATCTCTCTGCGCACTTACTGCACACCTTCTGCGGCACACCGCCGCAGGTAAGCTGGTCCGTCTGCCAAAATTTGATCTCCTTGCCGCAGAAAATACAGACTTCCGCCATAACGGTCTCCTTTTCCGGTTAAACGATGGTCACAAACTGCCGGATATCGTCCCGCATGGCGATGGCGGCGTTCCGGGCGGCTTCAGCGAAGTCGCGGCCGTCCCCGCCCGTCTTCTGCCATGCACACATGATGCCCCGGGAGGAATTTACAATGGCTCCGTGGCCGTATTTGTCAAAGGCGTACTGCACATCGTCGGCGGTGCCCCCCTGGGCGCCGTAGCCGGGCACCAGGAAAAAGGTATGTTCCAGCCGCTTGCGCAGCGCCCGGATATCGGAGGGGTAGGTGGCCCCGGTGACCGCCCCGGCCATGGTGTAGCCGTACTTGTCCTCGGTGCCGGCGGCGATGCGCTGGTTCAGGTCGCCCATCACCTGATAGACCGTCCGGTCTCCGGCGGGGATGTCCTGGAGCTCCCCGGAACCGGGGTTGGAGGTTTTCACCAGCACGAAGACGCACTTGTCCTCCCCTTTGGCGGCCTCCAGGAAGGGCTTGATGGAGTCGGAGCCCATGTAGCCGTTGAGGGTGACGCAGTCGGCGTCGAAGCTCTTGAACTGCTCCCCCTCGATCTTCGCCCCGGACAGCCACCCCTCGGCGTAGGCGGCGGCGGTGGAACCGATGTCCCCCCGCTTGATGTCGGCAATGACGAAAAGGCCCTTCTCTTTGGCGTAGCGGATGGTGCGCTCCAGCACCTCCATCCCCTGCCAGCCCAGGTTTTCGTAGTAGGCCGCCTGTGGCTTTACGGCGGGGACAATGTCGCAAAGGGCATCGATAAGCCCCCGGTTAAACTGCCAGATGGCCTCGGCGGCCCCCTTGAGGCCCACCCCGTGCTCCTCAAAGGCGGCCTGACGGATGTGCTCGGGCACGTACTCGATGCGGGCGTCCAGCCCGGCCACGGTGGGGTTCTTCATGGCGCGGATCTTATCCTGTAAAACGTCGAATGACATTTGAACCATTCCTTTCTTTTATGTTACACCCCGTCCTGATAGATGACCTCGCCCCGGACGATGGTGTATTTCACCCGGCCCTTGACGGTCCGCCCGGCGAAGGGGGTGTTGCGGGCCTTGGAGGCGAATTTTTCCGGGTCGATGGTCCAGGCCTCGTCGGGGTTGAAGACCACCAGGTCGGCCACCGCCCCGGGGGACATGTGGCCCCGGGCCAGGTGGAGGATATCGGCAGGGTTAGTGGACAGGCGGCGGAACACGCCGGGCAGGTCCAGCTTTTTGGTGTGGTACAGCTGGGTGAGGGTGAGGGCCAGGCTGGTCTCCAGGCCGATCATGCCGCTGGGGGCCCGGCTGAGGGAGCGGGCTTTCTCCTCGGCGGAGTGGGGGGCGTGGTCGGTGGCGATCACGTCGATGGTGCCGTCCTTCAGCCCGGCGATGATACCGTGGACGTCCGCCTTGGTCCGCAGGGGCGGGTTGACCCGGGCCATGGCCCCCTGGGTGAGCACCTCATCCTCGGTGAGGGTGAAGTACTGGGGGCAGGTCTCGCAGGTGATGGGCACCCCCTTCTTCTTCATCTTCCGGATGATTTCCACGCTCCGGGCGGTGGACACGTGGCAGATATGGACCCGGGCCCCGGTCTCCTCGGCCAGCATGGCATCCCGCATGACCATAATCTCCTCGGCGATAGCGGGCCGGCCCTCCAGCCACAGGTGGCGGGAGACGCTGCCCTCGTTCACCGCCCGGCCGGCCACCATGGAGGTGTCCTCACAGTGGCACAGCACAGGCAGCTCCAGCTGCCGGGCCCGGATGAGCACATCCCGCATGAGGTTGGCGTTGTCCACGTTGTTGCCATCGTCGGACAGGGCCACCGCCCCCGCCGCCTTCAGGGCCTCGGCGTCGGTGGGCTCCTCTCCCCGCAGGCCCAGGGACAGGGCGGCGATGGGGTAGACCCCCACGCCGTTGGCCGCTTTCGCCCGGTCCAGCACATACTTCACTTGCTCCGGGCAGTCCACCGCCGGGCTGGTGTTGGCCATGCAGGCCATCGAGGTGACGCCCCCCCGGGCGGCGGCGGCGCAGCCGGTGAGGATGTCCTCCTTATAGGTAAGGCCGGGGTCCCGCAGGTGGACGTGCATATCCACCAGGCCGGGGGCCACCATCAGCCCGGCGGCGTCAACGACCCGGTCGGCCTCGCCGTCCAGCCCCCGCTCCATCAGGACGATACGGCCGTTTTCCGCCAGGATGTCCTGGAGCACAACAGTCCCCGTTACTGGATGGACCACCCGTCCGTTTTTGATTAAAAGCTTCATTATGTCTCCTCCGCGCATATGTGGTCGATTTGGAAAGATTCTCCGCCCGCCGGCGCAGACTTTTCTGACTATAAATTATAGCGGAAGATACAGGATTTAGCAACGAGTTTTTCAAATTTTCAGGGGATACTATGTGCTGCGGAGAAGTTTCAAATTCTCCGGGGAAAGGGAGGGAAAATTATGTGCAATAACTCCTACAGCTGTCACGGCGCCGGCGTGTTTCTGATGGGCGCGGTGGCCGGCATGGCCGCCGGCGCGGCCCTGAGCGCCACCATGACGCCGTCGTCCACCCGGCAGATCAAGCGGGCCGCCCACCGGGCCGCCATGCGGGTCAACGAGGCCGTGGACCACCTGGCCGACGCGATGGATATGTGAGCATGACAAGGCCCCCGGCTCGCGCCGGGGGCAAATTGTTTGCGTCACAATTGCGTCATTCTTCCCGCTTGCTCCACAGCAATGGTAAAATAGCACAGCAGAGACGCATAATATGCGCCTGCGGGCGGACAATGTCCGCCCCTACAGAGTGTTCTCAAAACAGTGCCAATTGCTGGAGGTGGTCACATGGTAAAACATCCGGTGCGTTTTACGCTGCGCATAGAGCAAGCCCTTTACAGAAAAATTACATATATTGCAAAACAGGAAGTCCGCTCTGTAAATCGGGAAATTGAGCAGCTTATCAAACACCGCATTGCCGCCTTCGAGGCGGAGCACGGCAGGATCAACGTGTAAAGCCGAAGGGAATACACGCCCTTCGGCTTTGTTTGACAAAAAAAGTCATTGTTGTTATAATAAATTTGCCCCTCAGCCGGAGGGGATGGAAGGTGCGTTGTCATAACGGTAGGTGGTTAGTCCCCCGAAAGGGGGCGCTTCTGCCCCCTGATTCTAGAAAGGGGGGCTGCCCAATGAGTACATCTGAAGTGCTGCAATTGTGTCTGGTTATCATTGGTATTTGCGGCCTGTTCATCCAGGGTAAAAAGAAGTAACCGCCCCAGCTCCAACTGTGCGGTTACTTCGCAAACAAGCATAGGGGGCTAGCCGCTTATCGACAGCGCCCTTCTGTTTTTATTATACCATCCAGCGCCGCTTTGTCAAGTGACAGGGCGGTCTTTTCCATACATCCCGTCCAGAATATCCACGATATCCCCGATGACCCCGTCGTTGCAGTGACAGAGGACGCGGGCCCCCCAGTTCTTGACCTCTTGGGCGCAGTTTGCGGGGGCGAAGGGAATGGCGGACAGCTCCAGCATGGGGATATCGTTCTGGTTATCCCCCACGCAGTAGATATGCCCCGGCTCCACCCCCAGCAGCTGGGCCACCCGGGCCACCATCCCGCCCTTGTTGCTGCCCTTGCGGGTAAACTCCAGATAGCAGGGGTTGGAGAAAATGGCCTCATACCGGTCCCCCAGCCCCGCCAGCACCCGTTCCTGCACAGCCAGCAGGACCTCGTGCCCGTCGTGGAACAGGGCCTTGACCCAGGGGGTGGGCATGTCGGCCACGGGGCACTCGGTGTAATCGCAGTTCACCTTTTCCAGGTGGGCGAAGGTGATGTGATTGGGGCGGCAGACGTAGATATCCTCCCCGTGATAGACCTCCAGGGACACGGTGGGGAAGGCCTCCATCAGCCCGGCCAAGTCCTGGGGGGCAGCCTCCGGCAGGTGGGTCTGCTCCAGCATCTTGTCCGCCTGAAAATCGTAGATGGCCGCCCCGTTGGACAGCACCGCTGGGGCGTTCATGGGGACCAGTGGGGCATAGGGGGCAAAGGTGCGGTGCGCCCGGCCGGTGGCCATGACAAAATAGCCCCCCTCCTGGATAAAATAGCGGATGGCCTCCAGATTGCGCTCCGGGATGCGCAGATTCAGGCCGTACAGTGTGTCGTCAAAGTCGCTGGCCAGCAGCAGACCATCAAATTTTCCCATAGGGGCCTCCTCTCTCCCCTTGGAGGGGCAAAAGCTGTGTTTTTTCAATTCTAGGCGGCGGGAAGGGGTTTGTCAACCCTAGAAAATTCCTTAAAAGCTTATTCTCGGTTGCCTTATGACCGTTTGTGTGGTACAATTAGTAAAAAGGAGGGCTGGATTATGCTGGTTTTTATCGACGAGAGTGGTCATCCCCACCCAAATGATAGTACTAAAAATCCGATATTACTTAGTGTATGTATCCATGAGCGAGATGTAAAGCACATTACCAATCAAATCTACAAAATAAAAGATGCTCACTTTAACCGGCAGGATGAACTAAAATCCACCTCTTTGATTCGAGAACAAACGATTACCAAAAACCGGACACGCAACAAGGCCTTTGTGGACGACTTTGTTTCTGCTGTGTGCAGCTTTAATATTACGGTATTTGCTATTATTATGTCACAGCCCAAAGAACCCCTACTTATGAACGGCGACACATTGCCAAAACAATATCACCATTTGCTCAAGAAGGTGGAATTTTTCTGTGAAAACCACCATTACGATAAGGCGATTTTTGTTTTTGATGAAACAAACGAGCGCGACGATCAGAAAATTGTTGAAGCCTTTACTGGCTTCCTTTTTAAATCCCGTCTGGGAAAAACCTTTGATCGCATATTGGAAATGCCCCTTTTTGTTAGTTCAAGTCTAACCCCTGCCATACAAATTGCCGATATATTTGCCGGAATTGTTCGGCATTATTATGAACATGAGCTGGATAAAAAGTCCCCGGAAACCGATTTTGAGGCTTGGATTGCAGAGCTGTTTAAAATTATCTATTCTCGAACGGAAAACAACACATGGCCGGGTCAGCCCCGGAAGAAGGAGTATGGCTTCTTTTACATGGGTAATAAATTTTAAAAATCAAAATACTTTTTGACTTGACAGCATATCATATCTCGTGTACAATTAAGATAGAGCTGATAGTTGTCCCGTCCTGGGGCTGCGTTTGGCTCTTTCTATTGTGCTACAAGGGGGTCTTTCGTCATGGAGGGCCCCTTTCATTTTTGTTTTGACACCATAAGGAGGGGACCGCCATGACCAAAAAGGAGCTGCTGGACCGCTGCGCCCGGGACGGGGCGGAGCGCATCCTGCTGGCCCGGGTGCTGGACAAGCTGGAGCTGAGCCAAAACCGGGGCGTCCCCGCCCACACTCCCTTTCTCTCGCCGGGGGAACAGGCCTCCGTGACCGACCTGCTCAACGCCTGGGGCCGGCCCCGGCACCTGTTCTGGGGCGGATACCCGGACAGCGAGCGGAACATCTGCCTCTTTCTGGCCGACTGGCAGGAGGAGGAGAGCGTCCTGGCCGACCCGGACGGCCCCCTCACCGCCCTTCAGGGCACTTTTCCCGCCGACGCCTCCCTCACCCACCGGGACATTCTGGGCTCCCTGATGGGGCTGGGCATCACCCGGGAGCTGGTGGGGGATATCCTCCTGCCCCGGCCAGGGCTGTGCCAGGTGGCCGTCCTGCGAGAGGCCGCTCCCATCCTCCTCTCCCAGTGGGAGGGGGCCGGGCGGTATAAAGTAAGTCTGTCGGAGATTCCCCTGGACCGCCTCACCCCCCGGCCCGCTCAGGTAAAGACCATCCGGGACACGGTGGCCACCCCCCGGCTGGACGCGGTGACCGCCGCCGGCTTCTCCCTGTCCCGGGGCAAGGCCGCCGCCCTCATCGCCTCGGGAAAGGTATCCCTCAACCATCGGGAGTGCCTGAAGGCCGACCGGCCGGTGGCGGAGGGGGATGTGCTCACCTGCCGGGGTCTGGGCAAATGCGTGGTGAAGGAGGTCCCGGGGCAGTCCAAAAAGGGACGGACTATGCTGGTAATAGAGAGGTATGTATAATGGAACAGAAGAAGATCGACCGCATCAATGAGCTGGCCCGCAAGGCCAAGGGTCCGGAGGGGCTCACCCCCGCGGAGACCGCCGAGCGGGACGCCCTGCGGCAGGAGTATGTGGCCGCCGTCCGGGCCAGCCTCACCGCCCAGCTGGACAGCACCTGCATCCAGTACCCAGACGGCACCCGGAAGAAACTGAAACGGAAACGTCCTTAATGGTATTTTAATTTGACAAGCCGTCCATTTTCTGCCATAATTGCCTTGATCTGTACCAATGAGTAACGTAAGGAGGGCCCCGCTATGGCTCGCATCAAATTTACCACCGACTCCGCCGCCGATATCCCCGCCCCCCTGCGGGAGGAGCTGGACATCCAGGTACTCCCCTTCCCCATCGCCATGGGGGACCGGGAATTCAGCGACGGCTTCGACTTTACCCCGGAGGAGTTTTATGACATGCTCCTGGCCGCCCCTCAGATTCCCACCCATGCCCAGCTCAACCCCTATCTGTTTACCGAGGTCTTCGAGGCGGCCTACGCGGCGGGCTTTACCGGCCTGATTCACACCTCCATCAACTCCAAGGGCTCCGCCACCTGCTCCAACGCCTTCCAGGCCCGAGGCGACTTCTACCGGGACCACCCCGAGGCGGAGGGGACCTTCCGCATCCACATCATCGACGCCCTGAACTACACCATGGGCTACGGCTGGGCGGTGGTCCAGGGGGCCAGAATGGCCGCCGGCGGGGCCGCGCCCCAGGAGATTGCGGACTTTATCCAGGACTGGGTGGACCATGTCCGGGTGATCTTCGCCCCGCTGGACCTGCACTTTGCCAAGAAGTCGGGCCGGGTGTCGGCCGCCGCCGCCTTCGTGGGGGAGGCCCTAGGGCTGAAGCCCGTAATGACCTTTACCGACGGCGAGTCCAGGATTCTGTCCAAGGTCCGGGGGGAGAAGGCCGTGCTGACCCGGCTGGTGGAGCTCTGCAAAAGCGAGCGGCGGCCCGGTACGCCCTACCTGATGATTCAGGGCAACAACGCCGAGCAGTCCGAAAAGCTGCTGGAGGCCTGCCGCCGGGAGTTGGGCGAGGAGCCCGCCCTGTGCTACCGCATCGGCGGCGTGATCGCCATCAACGCCGGGCCCAACCTTGTCGGCGTGATCTACCGCATGTAATTGATTCCGCCCGGCCGTTTTTTCCCGGCCGGGCCTTGTTATTTTACAGATTATTCATCTGGTTTGTGGTATGCTATCTTAACAAAGCCTCCTTTTGAAAGGAGGTGGCATCCGCGAAGCGGATGACGGAGGATTGTATTTCGCCGCAGGCGAAATGTATGAAATAAACCCAAGTTTGTAAGACCTCGTTTACTTTGTATGTTTTGCTTTGCAAAACGCAATCCTCAGTCAGCCTGCGGCTGACAGCCCCTTTCACTGCGCAGCCGTTGGCGGCTCTGCCGCCTTACGGATGCGGCGTCCCCCTTGCGGGGAAAAGGGGCCTTTTCCCTGCGGGGAGGAAAGAGGCGGTATACCAATGAACAACAAACAGCTCACCTGGCCCCAGCGGGGGGCGCTGTGGCTGCGGCTGGGCATCCGGCTGGGGCTGACCGCCCTGGCGGTGTGGCTGGCCGCCCGATTCGGCCGGCCGCTGCTGTCCCTCTTTGCCCCCTTCCTGCTGGCCCTCATTGCCGCCGCCGCTTTGAATCCCCTGGTGAAGCGGCTGCAAAAACTGCTGGGCTGGAACCGGCAGGTCCTCACCCTCCTGCTGCTTTTCCTGATTTTCGGACTCCTGGGCGGGGGGCTGGCCCTGCTGGTCTACGCCGCCGCCGGACAGCTGGTGTCCCTGGTTCAGAACTGGGGCGGCCTGCTGGACAGCCTCCAGGCGGTGATGGACCAGCTGGAGGCCCTCTTTGCCCGCCTGCTCACCCTGGTGCCCCCCCAAGTCAACGAAATCGTGGAAAACGCCGGGGACAGCCTGTTTCAGTGGCTCAGCGAGGCGGCCCCCGCCGCCCTGGGCAACCTGGGACTGGAGGCCGGAGAGCGGGCCATGGGCCTGCCCGCCTTTCTGGTGGCTCTGGTCATCTTTATTATGGCCACCTTCCTCCTCACGGCGGACTACCCCTATCTCCGCAGCCGGTATGTCCAGCACCTGGATGAGGGCCTGCTCCGTTTTTTAGGCCAGCTGCGCACCACCGCTCTGGGGGCCTTCGGGGGGTATGTGAAGGCAGAATTTCTGCTGTCGGTGGGGGTGTTCTTCATCCTGCTCGCCGGCTTCTTCCTTATCCGGCAGCCCTATGGCCTGCTGCTGTCCCTGGGGCTGGCGGTGATGGACTTCATCCCCATCATCGGGGCGGGCACCGTGATGGTGCCCTGGGCCTTCGTGGCCCTGTTCACCGGGGACTTTACCGCCGCCGTGGAGCTTATGGCCATCTGGGGGGTGATCGCCCTGTTCCGCCGGGTGATGGAGCCCAAGTTCGTGGGGGATCAGACCGGACTGTCCCCCATTCTGTCCCTGGTGTCCATCTATGTGGGCATGAAGCTGGCCGGGGTGCTGGGAATGGTCTTCGGCCCGGTGGTGCTGCTGGTGGTTCTCAATCTGGCGGGGATGGGCATGTTCCGGGGCGCCCGACTGGACCTGGAGGCCGCCGCAAGGGATATCGCCGCCATTCTGAGCGAGCGGCCCCTGTAGGGGCGCATCGGATGCGCCCGGCTTCCTGCGGACGGATGATATCCGCCCCCGTTCATAATTTCTCTCTATTTCTCCCTGCAAAGTTCAAAAACTTATTCGTTTTTCTTCATGCTTTTTTCATATTTTAGGGTTATGATAGCCACAGTTCCAGGGCACACCTGAAATATCCCGCTTTGAAAGGAGCGTTTGTATCATGAGTGAATTCAACTTCTACAACAGCGAAAACGACGGTTACCGCGGCGGCCTTGGCGGCTATGTGGACCCGGAGCCCGTTATGCCCAACACCCCCCTCTCCACCGGCGGCATGAAGCCTCCCAGGCGGAAGAAAAACGGCGCGGCCAAGGTAGTGGCCCTGGTGCTGGCCTGTACCCTGGCAGGCGGCTCCGCTGGAGTGGGCGGGGCATATCTCTACCAGCGCTTCTCCCCCCAGCCCGCGCCGCCGGTCCCCGACCACTCCACCACCCTCTATGAGGGGGACCGCCCCCAGGTGGAGACCGTTCTCAACTCCAACAGCGGACAGCCCATGTCGCCGGAACAGCTCTACGCCGCCAATTTGGCCTCCTGCGTGGGCATCACGGTGAACACCACCCAGAACATCTGGGGGCAGACCACCACCTCCGCCGCCTCGGGCTCCGGCTTTGTCCTCAGCCAGGACGGCTACATCGCCACCAACTACCACGTCATTGAGGAGGCGGCTGAGGACGACACCGGCGCGGTTACCATTGAGGTCTCCTTCGCCAATGGCGACAAGTACGATGCCAGGCTCATCGGCGGGGAAAAGGACAACGACGTGGCCGTTATCAAAATCGACGCCGACGATCTCACCCCCGTCACCCTGGGGGACAGCTCCAAGCTGGTGGTGGGCGAGAAGGTCTATGCCATCGGCAACCCCCTGGGCGAGCTGACCTACTCCCTCACCGACGGCCTGATTTCCGCCCTGGACCGGCTTATTACCACCACCAGCACCGACAAAAACGGCCGGCAGGTCTCCACCACCCTCAACGTGTTCCAGACCAACTGTGCCATCAACCCGGGCAACTCCGGCGGGCCCCTCTTTGACAGCTACGGCAACGTGATCGGTATTACCACCGCCAAGTACACCCAATCCTCCTCCGGCGTTACCGCTGAGGGCCTGGGCTTCGTCCTGCCCATCAACGACGTGAAGGCCATCCTCTCCGACCTCATCGCCCACGGCTATGTCACCGGCAAGCCCTACCTGGGCATCCAGGTGTCCGATGTCCCCTCGGCGGCCCAGCAGTACGGCGTCACCGCCGGCGCCTCCGTGTCCTATGTGGCCGAGGGCTCCTGCGCCCAGAAGGCCGGCCTCCAGGTAAACGACATCATCATCGCCATCGACAACACCGCTATCGACTCCTCCTCCGCCCTCACCGCCGCCCTGTCCACCGGCTACAAAGCGGGGGACACCGCCACCCTCACCGTAATCCGCAATCAGCAGGAGCGGAAGCTGACCATCACCTTCGACGAGAAGAACGCCCAGACCGAGGCCAACAACCCGCGCCAGCAGGACAGCCAGCCCCAGCAGCCCGCCCAGGGCGGCCAGGACAACGGCTATTACTACCAGTGGCCCTTCAATGTGTTCCCCTGGTAAAGCATCTCATTTCCCCTCATTGCCCGCAGTCCGGCTCAGGCTGCGGGTATCTTTTTTACGCTTGTCTCATAAATTCAGGAAAACTGTCGCATGTAGGGCAAGGGCTCTGCCCTTGCCTTACCCCGTTTCTGTCTTTGCCCCGTTTCGATGCCGTTTTATCCCCTTACGGGGATAGGCAGGGGTAGAACCCCTGCCCTACAGGACAGACCATTCGGTATTTCCAGAGATGTTCCGAACTTATGAGACGAATATGGTATCTTTTTGCAAAGGGATAGACAATCCCGAAAAAACAGGTATAATATAAGGTGACAGAATATATAAAAGAGGGATACACTATGGAAATAAACGGACAAACCGTCAGCGGCATAAAGCGCTACGACGAGATGGGCCTGTCAGCGGAGCTGATGCGGGCCATCGAGAAGAAGGGCTATGTGGAGGCCACCCCCATCCAGACCGGGGCCATCCCCTGGTTTATGGACTGGAAGGACGTGATTGCCAAGGCCCCCACAGGGACCGGCAAGACCTTCGCCTTCGGCATCCCCATGGTGGAGCACACCGACCCGGCCTCCACCCACGTCACCGGTCTGGTGCTGGCCCCCACCCGGGAGCTGGCCATCCAGATCCAGGACGAACTGCGGGACCTGTGCGCCTTTAAGGAGGGTGTGCGGGTGGTGTGCCTCTACGGCGGCCAGCCCATCAACACCCAGATCAACCAGCTGAAGAAAAAGCCCCAGATTGTGGTCGCCACCCCGGGGCGGCTGATGGACCACATGAAGCGGCGCACCGTCCGGCTGGACAAGGTGGAGACGGTGGTGCTGGACGAGGCCGACCGGATGCTGGACATGGGCTTTGTCCGGGACGTGACCCACATTCTGGACCAGATGCCCAAGCGGAAAAACCTGGGCATGTTCTCCGCCACCATCTCCCGGGAGGTGCTGGACATCTCCTGGGTCTACCAGCGGGAGCCGGTGGAGATCACCGTCCAGGCCGACCAGGAGAACCGGCCCGACATTGCCCAGTACCGGCTGGACGCCGACCGGGGTGAAAAGGCGGACATCATGGCCCGGCTGCTGGAGATGGGGGACTACGAGCGGGTGATTGCCTTCTGCAACACCAAGAACATGACCGACCGGCTGGCCGGGCTGCTGGAGATGCGGGGCATCTCCTGCGAGGCCATCCACGGCGACATCACCCAGTCCCTCCGGGAGCGGACCCTGCAAAAGTTCCGGGACGGCAAGATACGGGTGCTGGCCGCCACCGACGTGGCCGCTCGGGGTCTGGACATCGACGATGTGGACGCCGTGTTTAACTACGACGTGCCCGACGAGAACGAGTATTACATCCACCGCATCGGCCGCACCGGCCGGGCCCGCCGCCACGGAGTGGCCTTCTCCCTGGTGGCCTCCATCACCGAGAGCCTGCGGCTGGACGACATTGTCAAGTCCACCGGGAGCCAGATTCGGGCGGTACACTTTAACGAAAAGGGCGACCTGGTGGCCGCTGTGGAGAACAAATGAGCAAAAAACCCGGACACTTCTGGCTGGATTTCTTCGCCTGCTTCCTGATCCCCGCCTACACCCTGCTCTTTGCCGGGAGCGTGGAGTGGTTCGGCACCAACTTTTCGGTGATCGCTGTCACCGGGCCGGACCACTACCGGGGCTTTATCTACTGGGGGGTGCTGGCCGGGGGGTACTTTTTCGTGATGCTCAGCCGGATGGCCTTCCGCCTGCCCGGGCGGTGGATGCGGTGGCTGGTGCGGCTGCTGGCGGTGTGCGCAGTGCTGTCGCTGGCCTACGCCCTGGCCATCCCCTACCTGCCCAGGTATTTTCCCAAATACGCCGCACTCCATGTGGTGCTGGCCGCCGGGGCCTGCGTGCTGCTGATGGTGGATTTGCAGTTTATCATCCTGGTCTTCCGCCGGCAGGACCCGGCCCGCTGGGCCGGGGTGATGCGGTTCTGCTGGTTTATGGTGTTCGGCTGCGCCGTGCTGTTCCTTCTCCCCGGGATGGTGACCACCGCGCTGGAGGTGTTTTTTACCATCTCCGCCGCCCTGCTGGCCCGGAGGATCTGGCTGTTGTTGAATACTGACAAATATTTATAGCCCAACTGGGCTTCAAACTGCAAAAACGCGCCGAAGGACCCTCCTCCGGCGCGTTTTCCTGTCTCGGAAACCACGACCCGCCTGTTTTTTAAAACCTTTTTTAAAAGTTGCAAAAACCGTCACTTTTTTAAAAAAATACCCAATACTATGCAGCCAGCATATTGAAAACTGAAATTTGAACCGCTATACTTTCAGTATTCCCCGGAACAATATTTCAAATGGAGGTTATCAGATTGAAAAAACTACTTTCCCTTGCCCTTGCGGCCGCACTGGCCCTCTCCCTGACCGCCTGCGGCGGCGGTAACGGCGGCGATGACAAATCCAGCGGCGGCAGCTCCTCTAAGAGTGGCGGCAGCTCCTCGGCTTCGTCCTCCAGCAGCTCCCAGGGCGACGCCAGCGACCCCCAGGAGGAGGAGCGTGAGGTCCCCGGCACATATGAAAATGTCAGCTTATTCCTGACTTCTACCATCCAGGTCAGCGAAAACGGCAGCTTTGACAGGACAAAACCCGATGAAAAGGGTACCTATACCGTCAAAGATGACGGCTCCTTTGAGCTGGTGGAGAAGGGGATGGGCAACGGCGATATTTTCACTCCCTACGGCGACTACTATTACCGTTCCAACCTGATTTGCAGCTTTGATGAAGACGAGGAATACGGGCTGGCCCCCAGCTTTGATTCAAACGGCCACTCCAATCAGAGCTTCGATGCCTACTATGAGCCGGCCAGCGGCGGCAATCAGAACTATGTGCTCTTTACCATGAAGGAGGACGGCACCTACACCCTCCAAAAGCAGATCCGCAATACCCAGGGCTTTCTGACCATCGTGGATCAGGGCGACACCTATGAGGGCACCTATTCCCTGGACGGCGACGTTCTGACCCTGACCTGGAAGGAGTTCAAGTTCCCCCTCCTGTTCCTCAATGGCAAGATTTACTTTGACATCATTGAGAAGCAAACCCCTGAAAACACGGCAGACCTTGAAGCCCGCCGTACCGCTCTGGAGGCCTTCCGCGCGGAAAAGTTCGTCCCTGTTGACGACGCTCTGGCCAGCGAGATCGTCTCCAGCGTTCAGGGCGAGTGGGAATATTCCAACAACAATGTAAAATACGTCATGTTGTTTGAAGGAAATAACTTCAATGTGACAACTACCGCGGGTGGAGCAAGCCTGAACAGCCAAGGCACCTATGTTGTCTGCAAGGACTTTGTCTTAATTACATACGACACCGGAAAACGTGCAAGAATAGACTATACATATGAAAACGGCGAATTTAACTGGACTGGTTATCTCCAGGGCGTAGAGGATTGATACAGAACACAATCGGGGGGCGGAAGAATTTCCGCCCCCTGAAATTTTAATCAATTCTTCATTCTTTTCCTATGGTATTTTCAATCCATAAGGCGTATGATAAGTTCAGAAACCAACCCCGACATACTTTTTAAAAGGAGCGATTTATTATGGGAAGCAAGAGACTGTACCGGACCGAGGGCCCCTATAAGATGCTGTGCGGTGTGTGCGGCGGCATTGCGGAGTACTTCGACATCGACCCCACCCTGGTGCGGGTGGGCTGGGTCATCGCCTTTTTCTGCGGCACCTTCGGCTTCTGGGCTTATCTGATCTGCGCCCTGATTATGCCCAAAAAGAGTGATATCTACCCGGATTATTAAGTAGGGGGCGGCCTCTGCGCCGCCCCGCTCACACCGTTTTCTGCCCGGAACAGGCGGGCCGCTGAGGGCGGCGGCCCCTACAAGCGAGAAACAGGAGGTTTCCCACATGATTACCGTCCGCCCCTCCGTCCCGGAGGACATCCCCGCCCAGCGGGAGCTGTGGAAGCTGGCCTTCGGGGACAGCGACCAGTATATTGACAACTTCTACAACACCTATTACCGCCCGGACCGGGTGGTGGTGCTGGAGGAGGACGGGGCGGTCAAGTCCATGACCGCCTGGTTCGACACCACCTTTGTCCTCCCCGGACAGGGGGAGCACCGGGCGGCCTACCTCTACGCCGTGGCCACCCACCCGGACTGCCGGGGCCGGGGCCTGGCAGGAAAGCTGCTGGCCGGAGCGGACGAATACTTTCGCTCCCTGGGTATCCCCGCCGTCACCACCGTGCCGGCGGAGCCCTCTCTCCACGACTTTTTCGGGGCTAACGGCTTCCGGGAGTGCTTCCGCATTTTGGGCGGCAAGCTGCGCGGGGATGAGATTCCTGTCCCGCCCTCCAACGTCCTGCGCCCCGCCTCCACCAAGGAGTACAGCCGGGTGCGGGAGGAGCTGCTGAAGGACATCCCCCACATCGCCTACCCGGAGGACGCCCTGGCCTATCAGGCGGGGTGCTGCGCCCTGGGGGACGGCGGGCTGTTCGTAGGGGACACCCCCGCGGGCCCCGTCTGCCTGTGCGCCGAGCGGGCGGACGACGAGCTGGTTATCGTGAAGGAGTGCCTGGGGGCATCCGGCACGTACCGACACGTTTTCCCGGACCTGCCCCGAATCGCCCCCGCCCGGCGGTGGGAGATACGGGGGCCCCGACCTTGGGATGAGCGGCCTGATCTCCGGGGAAATCTGGGCAAATTCGCTATGCTTAAGTGGCTGGACCCGGAGCTGGAAAGCGCCTGGGACTGGGGCACTGTGGGCTACCTGGGGCTGGCCTTTGACTGACTTCTTGCATATTGAACAAAAACAGCTGTTTCTTTTTGTGGAAAGGGCTGTTTTTTGTATCTCCCGCTGGGCACTACAATCATTTGGTTGTGGGGACCCCCATAAAATCCATGCTTTACTCCTTCCAATTTTATGCTATACTATACATATCGTAGCAAAGCGGAGCCTTTTCTATGGGCGTTTTCTCCAATCCTGCCCAAAAACGAAGGAGTTCCGTCAAAACCACCGGATATATTTATAGGAGGAATGCTGTTATGAACCAGTACATCGAGAGAGTCCTGAACGCCACCAAGGCCAAAAACGCCAACGAGCCCGAGTTCCTGCAGACCGTGGAGGAGGTCCTCTCCTCCCTGGAGCCCGTCATCAACGCCCACCCCGAGTATGAGAAGGCCGCCCTGCTGGAGCGGATGGTGGAGCCTGAGCGGGTCATTGAGTTCCGCGTGACCTGGGAAGACGACAACCACGTGTGGCAGGTTAACCGCGGCTACCGCGTGCAGTACAACGGCGCCCTGGGCCCCTACAAGGGCGGCATCCGCTTTGACCCCTCCGTCAACCTGTCCATCATCAAGTTCCTGGGCTTCGAGCAGGTGTTTAAGGACGCCATGACCGGCCTGCCCATCGGCGGCGCCAAGGGCGGCTCCGACTTTGACCCCCGGGGCAAGAGCGACGCCGAGGTCATGCGCTTCTGCCAGGCTTTCATCACCGAGCTGTACCGCCACATCGGTCAGGACATCGACTGCCCCGCCGGCGACCTGGGCTGCGGCGGCCGTGAGATCGGCTATATGTACGGCCAGTACCGCCGCATCGTGGGCGCCTCCGAGTTCGGCGCTCTGTCCGGCAAGGCCGTGTCCACCGGCGGCTCCCTGATGCGTCCCGAGGCCACCGGCTACGGCGCTGTGTACTATCTGGTCGAGGCCCTGAAGCACGACGGCGAGGACATCAAGGGCAAGCGGATTGCCATGTCCGGCTACGGCAACGTGGGCTGGGGCATCATGAAGAAGGCTGCCGAGCTGGGCGCCAAGGTCACCTACTTCGCCGGTCCCGACGGCTACATCCACGATCCCGACGGCGTGGACACCGAGGAGAAGCTGAACTACATCCTGGAGATGCGGGCCAAGGATCCCATGCACTGCGCCTCCTATGCCGAGAAGTTCGGCTGCGAGTTCGTGGCCGGCGAGAAGTGCTGGGGCGTGAAGGACGTGGACATCTACATGCCCGCCGCCACCCAGAACGACGTGAACATGGACTGGGCCGAGAAGATCGCTGCCTCCGGCGTGAAGTACTACATCGAGGTGGCCAACATGCCCACCACCAACGACGCCCTGGAGTTCCTGAAGAAGCAGGCCCACATGGTCGTCGCCCCCTCCAAGGCCGTCAACGCCGGCGGCGTGTCCGTCTCCGAGCTGGAGATGGCCCAGAACGCCGAGCGCCTGTACTGGACCGCCGAGGAGGTGGATGAGAAGCTGAAGGGCATCATGAAGAACATCTACCACTCCTCCGTGGAAGTGGCCGAGCGCTATGGCCTGGGCTACGACCTGGTGGCCGGCGCCAACATCGTGGGCTTCCAGAAGGTGGCCGACGCCATGATGGCTCAGGGTATCTTCTAAGAAGACCGTTCCGGACTCTCTCAAACAGACAAAAAGGTCCGGGCGTCCCCCAAAGGGACGCCCGGGCTTTACTTTTTTCCCGAAATCTATTATAATGGAAGTAATGCGACAGAAATATACAAAAATTACCACATAATACATAAAAGGAGCCATCACCATGCCTCACAAGCTTTTCCGGCTGGGCGCTCTGCTCACCGCCCTGGCCCTGGCCCTCACCGCCTGCGCCCCCGGCGCTTCCAGCTCCGGCAGCGCCTCCTCCTCCCAGAGCACCCCCGTGGACGCCAGCTCCATGGTCATGCAGGACGCCATTCCCACCATCGAGCCCGAGCCTGAACCGGAGCCCATGCCCGTCCTCACCCAGGAGGATATCGACGCGGCCCTGGCCCAGGTGATGGAGAACTACTCGGCCGCCGGCGTGACGGTGGCCACCGTGGAGCGCGGCCTGGTCAGCCAGGCCGGCGCCTGGGGCTGGGCGGTGAAAAATGAGCGGGAGATGACCCCCGACACCAAGATCCGCATCGCCTCCATCAGTAAGGTGGTCATCGCCATGTGCGCTATGGCCATGGCGGAGGACGGCCTCATCGACCTGGACGCCCCCATATCCGACTACTGGGGCAATGGGACGACAAACCCCTACGTCAAAACTCCGCCCACTGCCCGCACCTTTATGACCCACACCTCCTCTATTAAAAATCTGGACACCACCCGGGGGCTGTCCAAGCTGAAGGGCATCCTTCAGAGCAAGTCCTCCTGGCGCTCCGTGGAGCCGGGGAACCGGGGCGGCTGGTCCTACAGCAACTTCGGCATGTGCATCCTGGGCACCACCCTGGAGCTGGCCGCCGACCAGCTGCTGGACGACTACCTCCAAGCCCGGCTGCTGGAGCCCATCGGGGCCAGGGCCTCCTTCTGCGGGGGCAAGATGGACGTAAATGAGGTGGCTACCCTGTACAGCGGCGGCAGCATCGGCCGCTCCGCCGCCGAGCACGCCGGCCAGTCCATCCCCACCCAGATCGGCCAGACCGCCTCCTACTTCCCCGGGGGCTACACCACCAGCGCCGTGGATATGGCCAAGCTGGTAGCCGTGCTGGTGAACGACGGGGTGTATAAGCAGCCCATTTACAGCTACACCGAGGTCAAGGACGTGGAGAATGGGACGGAGTTGATGGTGGCCGAGCCCATGCCCGGCAAATTCAAGGAGACCCGCCTGCTCACCGAGGAGTCGGTAGCCGATATGGAGACCCCCCACTTTACCGTGGAGCTGGCGGATTACTCCTCCTTTGAGCAGTGTCTCATTCTCCGCCGGCAGGAGAACGTGCTGGACCAGGACGTTCTCTACTACCACACCGGCAGCGCCTACGGGGTCTACTCCCTGATGACCTACAACCCGGAGACCCAAAACGGCATTGTGGTCATTTCCACCGGGGCCCGGCGGAACATGAACGAGAAGGGCATGTACGCCCTGTGCTACGACCTGATGGAGATACTTTACGCGAAAATGGAGGAACAGCCGGTATGAGACGTTTTCTTTCCCTTGCCCTGACCCTGGTCCTGATGGCGGGCTGCGCCCCGGCCCAGCCGGTGGACGCCAATCAGTCCGCCGCTGTGTCCCAGCCCCCCGCCCAGTCCCAGCAGCCGCCCGACCCGCCTCAGGAGCCGGAACCGGAACCGGAGCCCGTTGTCTCCCACCTGATGGTGGCGGGGGACATTATGAGCCACATGCCCCTCACCAACGACTGCTATGTGAAGGAGACCGACTCCTACGACTACACCCATGTCCTCCAGGAAGCGGCGGAGCAGCTGGCCCTGTCTGACTTCGCCGTGGGCAATCTGGAGACCACCCTGGCCGGCGGTCCGGAGTTCTCGGGCTACCCCCGCTTCAACTCCCCCGACGAGCTGGCCTACAACATCAAGGACGCCGGCTTTGACCTGCTTTGCACCACCAATAACCACTGCCTTGACAAGGGCATCGACGGCCTGAACCGGACGCTGGATGTGCTGGACGAGGCAGGCCTGCCCCATGTGGGCACCTACCGCTCCCAGGAGGAACGGGACGATAACCGGGGTATTTACGTGGCTGACGTGGGGGGGATCTCGGTGGCCTTCCTGGCCTATACCTACGGTCTCAACGGCCACCGCCTGCCTGAGGACAAGCCCTACGCCGCCAGTATCTTCAACACCGACTACTACACCAGCGTCTCCAACCCTGATTATGAGCTGATGGAAGCGGATATGGCCGCCGCCCGGGCGCTGGACACCGACCTGATCGCCGTAATCACCCACTGGGGCTGGGAGTACCACACCAAGCAGAACGGCCACCAGGAGAAGGTGGCCCAGTTCCTGGTTGAGCAGGGGGCCGACCTGGTACTGGGGGGCCACCCCCACGTCCTCCAGCCCTACGACACCGTAACTGTCACTGGCGAGGACGGCACACAGCGGGAGGGATTTGTGATTTACTCTCTGGGCAACTTCATTTCCAACCAGAACTTTGACGACCGCAGCAAGGACCTGGCCACCAAGACCACCGTAATCCTGGATCTGGAGCTGACAAAGGACCCGGAGGGCAGCACCGCCCTCACCGACGTGCGGTACACCCCCTATTACATGGTCCACCGGAACAACAAGCCGGTGGGGGAGCGCCGGCACCTGGTGAATGTCCACCAGGCCATGGCCAACTACGAGGCCGGCGGGGAGACCGTCATCGACAAAAATTCCTACAAGCAGCTCCAGCTGGCCCTGGACCTGTGCCACGAGGTACTGGGAGCCGAGGGGGACAAGGCCTCAGAATAAAACCGAAACCGCCCACCTTGTATGAGGCGGGCGGCTTTTTCTCACTCCGGCAGCAGGGTTTTCCGTTTGCGGAGAAACAGGGTCAGCGTGGTGGCGGAGGCCAGGATGTCGGCCACCGGCTCGGCCACATAGATACCCATAACATTATGGGTGACCAGGGGCAGGACGATGGCCAGGGGCACCAGCAGGATTACCTTCCGCAGCAGGGCCAGGAACAGGCTGGTTTTGGCCTGACCCATAGCCATGAAGGCGGACTGACAGGCGATCTGCGCCCCGAAGGCCCAGATGCCGCCGAAGAAAATGGGCATGACCCGCCCCACCAGCTCCACCAGCTCCCAGTCGTCGTTAAAGATGAGGGCCAGGGGCCTGGGGAAGACGGTCACCACCAGAAAGGCGGTGATGGTCACGGTAAGGGTGGTGCGCAGCAGCAGGCGGAAGACCTGCCGCACCCGCTGGTAGTTCTTGGCCCCGAAGTTGTAGCTCATAATGGGCTGCACCCCCTGGGTAATCCCCTGGACGGGCATGACCACCATCTGCATCACGCTCTGCATCACGGTGATGGTGCCCACATACAGGTCGCCGCCGTAGTGCTGCAAACCGGAGTTGAGCACCACCGTTACCAGGCTCTCGGTGGACTGCATGATGAAGGGGGCGATGCCCAGGGCGGCGATGCTGCCGATCACCTTGGGGTCCAATCCCATATTTTTCCGGCGGATGCGCAGGCCCGACCTCCCGGAGCACAAGAAGCCCACCACCCAGCAGGCGCTCACCCCCTGGGAGATAATGGTGGCCAGAGCCGCCCCCCGCACCCCCATCTGAAAGCCAAAGATAAACACGGGGTCCAGCAGGATGTTCAGCACCGCCCCGATGAGCACCGAGCACATGGCCACCAGAGCCCGGCCCTGGGCAGTGATGTAGGCGTTGAGGCCCAGGGCCAGCTGGACAAAGACGGTGCCCATCAGGTAGATGGAGATATAGTCCAGGGCGTAGCCGATGGTGTCCTCCGAGGCGCCGAAGGCCATGAGCAGGGGCTCCTTGACCACGGAAAACAGGGTGGTGAGGACGGCGGCCAGGCAGAGCAGCAAGGTGGTGGAATTTCCGAGGATCTTCTCCGCCCCCTCCCGGTCCCCCGCCCCCAGGTGGATGGAGGCCAGAGGGGCTCCCCCCATGCCGGCAAAGGCGGTAAAGGCCGAAATCAGCATCAGGATGGGAAAGGTGACCCCCAGGCCGGTGAGGGCGGCGCGGCCCACCTCCGGGATGTGGCCGATGTAGATACGGTCCACAATGTTGTAAAGCATGTTGATAAGCTGGGCCGCCACGGCGGGCAGGGCCAGCTTGAACATCAGCGGGCCGACAGGGGCGCTGGCCAGCGCCGCCTCGCTTCTGTGGGACTGGGACAAACCGCTCTCCTCCAATCATTTCTGCGCTCCCCACCCGTGCAGGAAACGCGGCCGTTTTTTGACGTTAGAGGGCAGTATACCACAGTTTCGGCAAAAAGGGAAGGGCAAAAATCACTGGGTGGGCCGCCGCCCCCGGGCCGCCCCCACCGCCAGCAGGACCAGGGCCAGGACGGCAAAAGCGGCGGGGGTAAGGTAGTCCACCAGCCAGGGCCCCGCCGCCTCGGGGACCACCCGGCGGCACAGCCAGTTAAAGGCCGGGGAGGCCCCGGCGGTAATCAGGGCGCACACCCCGGCCTTCTGCCAGGGGCCCGCATTCCAATACGCCAGACAGAGGAAATAGGCCCACAGGAACACCACCCCCAGGGCGGCCAGGGGGAAGGCCGACCGCCACAGCCAGCCTCCGCCGGTGTAGCCGTTAATCACCGCCAGCAGGGGAAACACCCACACCGAGGTGAAGCTCACGCACAGGGGCAGCACGTGTTTCCCGCAAAAGCGCCAGATAGCCCACCAGCCCAGAGGCAGGGCAAGCGAGGCCAGCACGATCCAGAACCAGTCCAGGGTGTGAAAGACCGCCAGCTCCACCACAAAGCAGACGGGGATGGCGATGAGGCAGCCCGCGATAAAGAGCCGGCGGGAGCCGGTCACCACCCCCCGCCACACAGCCGCCGCCCGGGCCTGGGCCTGAGCCTGGAGGTCGTCGCAGGCGGTGAAGAACTCGTGCTCGGAGATACCCAGCTCCCGGCAGATGGCGGTGACCAGAGAGACGTCAGGGTAGGACAGATTGCGCTCCCACTTGCTCACGCTGGACTCGGTGACAAACAGCCGCCCGGCCAGCTCCTTCTGGGTCAGCCCCGCCTCCAGCCGCTTTTTTCGGATGTAGTCGCCAAAGGGTCGTCTTTCTTCCATAAAGGCTTCCTCCTGTGGATGTAGTATACGGGCCGCCGGGTCCGCTGGGACCAGCGTAGTCCCTGCCGGAGAAAATGTCAAGAAAACAGGCTGTTTTTGCCGCTCGACCAACAGTCGAGTGGGGCTTCGCCCCTGAAAATCCAGGAAAGAATGTACCCGGCACGGTTGATCCCGCGCCGGGTCGGTCTTTTGGTTCTGCTATGTTCGCCGCAGCCTTGTTGCAGTATGGGTATAGTGTAAAGACCTATTTTTGAATTGTCAAGAGGAAAGGCGGCTTGTATTGATAATACAAGCCGCATCAATTATACCATGTATGCGTTTTCAAATTCTAAGCATACTTTATTATTAGTTATTCCATAAACAATGGATACATCTTCTTCACTTGTCCCCGTTACTTCACCAACAATGGTTATTTTATCGTTTATTGCAAGTCCTGCTAATTCAGATACAGGCAAATATACGTGCAAATAAATTACACTCAACTGATTTGCACCTTTACCGTCACTGGTACTTGTAGCAAGTCGTACATAATCAGATTCAACGCTTAAAACCCACCCTGTTATTTTGTAAATGTCACCAATGCAATTTTCAGCAAATGCTTTATTACCTGCTGGAAAATCTGCAAAAGTCTTTTCTTCTGCTACTTCTAGCATTTCCTCTTTTGTCATTGTAGTTTCTTCTGGCGTGTTGTTGTCCCCTGCTCCGCCACCGCCGCCACAGGCCACCAGAGAGAGGGCCAGAGCCGCCGCCAGCATGAGCGCAAGTAGTTTCTTCATTGTGTCAACCTCCGTCTAATTTTGTTGTTGTGCTGGGAAACAGATAGAAGTGTAGCACAAAACAAGATTTTAGTCAACTCAAAAGAAAGATTTCACTTGCTTAATAAAAGATTTTAGTCCATGTAAAATACAGGTTAAGGGGGTGTTTTCATGGACTATGAGTTGTTGGGCAAGAGAATACGGGATGAACGCTTGCTATTGCGTTTAACGATAGAACAACTTGCGGAGAGAGTAGACAAGAGCACAAACTACATTGGACAGATAGAACGGAATGACGGAAAGCCAAGTCTGGAAACAATAGTCGATATTGCTAATGCTTTAGGGACAACAGTAGACGCATTGTTAAAGGACAGCTTGAAAACAAAACAGCATGACGGGACGATACAAGAAATATCAACCTTGCTGTATTCATTAGACGATAACGGGAAACAGTTTATACTTGACATGGTGAAACGGTATAGCCATTATCACCAGCCGCTGAGCAACAGTCTGTAAAAGTTAGCAAGGTCAATGTTTCTGCCGCTGGAGACAAACGAAAACACCTATCATGCAATAGGTTCTTTTGATAACTGCGCGCGAGGCCCTGAAAGCGCTGAGCGCTCCTATAGCAATAAAGAGGCGGCGCTTTCAGCGCCGCCTCTTTATTGCAACTTCTCTCGCATCAAAATTTCGCTCCGCCGAACTCGGCCAGCTTGAGCCCCTTGTTCCGGTCGGTGACCCACTGGATGGACCACTGGGAGGCAAACAGCAACAGCTGATTTCCCTTATAATCCTCCACCAGCTTGGCATCGTTGGGCAGGAGGAGGTCCTCCTCCTTCAGGGGCGGGGCGTCCTCGTCCTCCCGGACAATCCACCGCAGGTACTCGAAGGGCAGGCCCTCCTTATACAGCTCCACATTGTACTCCGCCCGCAGCCGGTACTCCAGCACGTCGAATTGCAGCGTGCCCACCACGCCCACAATCACTTCCTCCATGCCGGAGTAGGGGGTCTTGAAGATCTGGATGGCGCCCTCCTGGGCGATCTGCTCCACGCCCTTGAGAAACTGCTTTCGCTTCATGGTGTCCACCGAACGGATGCGTTCAAAATGCTCCGGGGCGAAGGTGGGGATGGGGTCGAACCGGAACTTCTTCCCCGGGGCGCACAGGGTGTCTCCAATGGAGAAGATGCCGGGGTCGAACACGCCGATGATGTCGCCGGCGTAGGCCTCCTCAATGATTTCCCGCTCCGCTGCCATCAGCTGCTGGGGGCGGGACAGGCGAATCTTCTTGTTCCCCTGGAGGTGGTACACCTCCTTCTCCGCCTCAAACTTGCCGGACACCACCCGCATAAAGGCGATGCGGTCCCGGTGGGCCTTGTTCATGTTGGCCTGGATTTTAAAGACAAAGGCGGAAAAGTCGTCGTCAAAGGCGTCGATGACCTCCTCCCCGGCCTTCCGGGCCAGGGGGGCGGTGGTCATGCGGAGGAACTCCTCCAGAAAGGGCTCCACGCCGAAGTTGGTGAGGGCGGAGCCGAAGAACACCGGGGACAGCTTTCCATGGCGCACCCGGTCCAGGTCGAAGTCGCAGGAGGCCCCGTCCAGCAGTTCGATCTCATCCACCAGCTGGTCCCGCTTGCCGGCCCCGATGAGGTCGGCCAGGGCGGGGTCGTCGGGCTCGATGTGGGTAGCGGTGGCCGCCCGGGCGTTGGTGTTGGAGGTGAAGTGGATCACCTTCCGGTTCTGCCGGTCGTACACCCCCATAAACTCCTTGCCGCAGCCGATGGGCCAGTTCATGGCGTAGGTGTCGATGCCCAGCTCGTGCTCCAGCTCCTGGCACAGCTCAAAGGGGTCCCGGGCCTCCCGGTCCATCTTGTTGATGAAGGTGAAGATGGGGATGTCCCGCATGGCGCACACCTTGAACAGTTTCCGGGTCTGGGCCTCCACGCCCTTGGCCCCGTCGATGACCATCACCGCGCTGTCGGCGGCCATGAGGGTGCGGTAGGTGTCCTCAGAGAAGTCCTGGTGCCCGGGGGTGTCCAGGATGTTGATGCAGAAGCCCTCGTACTGAAATTGCATCACCGACGAGGTCACCGAGATGCCGCGCTGCTTCTCGATCTCCATCCAGTCAGAGGTGGCGGCCCGGGTGTTTTTCTTCCCCTTCACCTGCCCCGCCTGGGCAATGGCTCCGCCGTAGAGCAGGAACTTCTCCGTCAGGGTGGTCTTGCCCGCGTCGGGATGGGAGATGATGGCAAAGGTGCGCCGGCGCTTGATTTCCGCTTCGTAGTTCGACAAAAGGGTCCACTCCCTTGCTTACGTTATATTTGTGCATCCCGCCCATGAGGTGGGGACGCCATTTTCCCTCTTTTGGCAAGCTATTGTACCATAAGATGGCAGAGGTGGCAAGAAAAAATTCCTCTTGCATAGGGCGGTTTTGATGTGTTATAATAAACGCAGCGAAAGCTAGGAAGTCGATTAAGTAGTTTCATGTTTCCATCATGCAAAAGAGACTCCCTGGAGAGGTAGGCACTCTCCAGGGAGTCTCTTTTGCGATGGCAGGCTTTACTGTCCCTTGCGGTGTCTCTCAAGCCATTTGCTCACGCAGTAGGCAGCTACGTTCGCTCCGAGCGACACAAGGAAGTCTATAAAGTAGTTCATGTTTCCACCTCCTCCCGCTGCCGGTGTAGGTGGGGACAGCAAAGCCATTATATCAGTTTTCGACAAATGCCGCAAGGACGTGCAAACGCCCGGAAGCACACGCTTCCGGGCGTTTAAATTACAGCTTGGTAATCCAGTCGTGGGGGTCGGCCACCCGGCCCCACTGGATACCGGTGAGCTCGTCATAGAGCTTTTGGGTGATCTCACCGATCTTACCGCCAGAGACGGTGACCTTCCTGTCGCCCATGGCCAGCTCGCCGATGGGGGACACCACGGCGGCGGTGCCGGTGCCCCAGGCCTCCTCCAGGGTGCCCTTCCCGGCGGCCTCAAACAGCTCCTCGGCGGTGATGCGGCGCTCCTCCACCTCATAGCCCCAGTCTTTCAGCAGCTGGATGCAGGAGCGGCGGGTGATGCCGTCCAGCACGGAGCCGTTCAGGTCGGGGGTGAGGATCTTGCCGGCCACCTTGAACATCACGTTCATGGCGCCCACCTCTTCGATATACTTGCGGTGGACGCCGTCCAGCCACAGCACCTGGCTGTAGCCCCGCTCCTCGGCCCGATTGCCGGCCCGGAGGGAGGCAGCGTAGTTGCCGCCGGTCTTGGCCATGCCGGTGCCGCCCTTCACGGCCCGGACGTCCTCGTCCTCAATGTAAATCTTAACGGGGTTCAGCCCCTCGGGATAGTAGGCGCCCACGGGGCACACCACCACGATGAACTGGACATGGTGGGAGGAGTGGACCCCCAGAGCGGCGTCCAGGCCGATCATAAAGGGCCGGATATACAGGGAGGTGTCCTTCTCATGGGGCACCCAGTCCTGCTCGGTCTCCACCAGCTTTTTGATGGCGGACACCGCCAGCTCCTCGGGAATCTGAGGCATGCACAGGCGGTCAGCGGATTTGTTCATCCGATCGATGTTGTCCCGGATGCGGAACAGCTGGATGGAGCCGTCGGCGGTGCGGTAGGCCTTCAGGCCCTCGAAAATCTCCTCGCCGTAGTGGAGCACCTTGGCGGCGGGGTCGATCTGGAGGGGGCCGTAGGGGATGATGCGGGCGTCATGCCAGCCCTGGCCCTCGTCGTAGTCGATGATGAGCATGTGGTCGGTCATGGCCTTGCCGAACACCAGCTTGGAGGAATCAGGCTTTTCCTTCAGCGTGGCTGCGGGTGTGAATTTGATTTCCATAGTAGATCACTCCTGTTTCCTTTATAGGGTAACTCCTATTATAACAGTATTTTCCCCCCGGTCAAGGCCCTTCGGCCGTATTTTGTGCTTGTACTTCCCCCACTTATTTGATATAATGAAATACCTTTGTTTTGTAACCTGAATGTGAGGGGGCCGCCTTCTTTGAATCGAAAAATGAACAAGCTGCTCCAGCCCAGCTTCCGGCTGTATTTTGCGTGCCTGATCTTATTCGCCCTGCTGTCCGCCGCCTTCTGCTGGCAGCTGGCCCTGGTGGAGCTGGCCCTGGTGCTCCTGCTGGCCCTGTACAGCCGCCAGGCCGCGGTGCGCCGCCGCCGAGAGCTGAACAAATATCTGGACAGCTACACCGGCAATGTGGACACCGCCACCAAGGACACCATGATCAACTCCCCCCTGCCCATGGTGCTTTTCCGCCCGGAGAGCGGCGACATCATCTGGACCAACGAGCGGTTCCTGCGCCTGTCCGACCAGCGGGAGCACCTGTACGATGCCAAGCTGTCCGCCCTCATTCCCGACTTCGACACCCGCTGGCTCATGGAGGGCAGGAGCCAGTGCCCCGCCGAGGTGGCCTACTCCGGCCGGCGGTTCCTGGTCTACGGCCATCTGGTGCGCACCGGAGGCCGGGGGGGCGGCTTTCTGGCCACCACCTACTGGGTGGACGTCACCGAGCTGTGCCTGATCCGGGACCAGTACCAGGCCACCCGCCCGGTGGCCGCCGTGCTGTTGCTGGACAACTACGAGGACCTTCTCAAAAACCTGTCGGAGAACGAGCGCTCTACCATCATGGCGGAGATCGACAGCCGAATCGAGAGCTGGGTGGCCGACACCGGGGGCATCCTCCGCCGCTACCAGCGGGAGCGGTACCTCTTTGTCTTTGAACAGCGCCACCTGGGCCGGTTTATCGAGAGCAAATTTGACATTCTGGACGCCATCCATCAGGTGGTCAACCCCAGCGGCATGAACGCCTCTCTGTCCATCGGCGTGGGCACCGACGGCGACAGCTTCCGGGAGCTGCTGGACTTCGCCAACCTGTCGGTGGACATGGCCCTGTCCCGGGGGGGCGACCAGGCTGTCATCCGCAACAAGTTCACCTTTGAATTCTACGGCGGCCGGTCCAAGGAGACCGAGAAGCGCACCAAGGTAAAGAGCCGGGTCATGGCCAACGCCCTGTCCTCCCTGGTTTCCGACTCCTCCCAGGTGTTCATTATGGGCCATAAGGCCCCAGACAACGACGCGGTGGGGGCGGCGGCCGGGGTGTGCGCCCTGTGCCGGAAGAACGGCGTCCCCGCCCACATCATCCGGGAGGCGGGCCCCACCCCCTCCCAGGTGCTGATTGACCGGCTCCAGCAGCTGCCCGAGTACCATGACTGCTTCCTCTCCGCCCAGGAGGCCCTGCTCATTGCGGACAACCGCTCCCTGGTGGTGGTGGTGGACACCAACCGCCCCGAACAGGTGCAGGCCCTGGAGGTGCTCCAGAGCTGCAACCGGGTGGCGGTGATCGACCACCACCGGCGGGCGGCCACCTACATCGAGGGGGCAGCCCTAAACTACCACGAGCCCTACGCCTCCTCCGCTTCCGAGCTTGTCACCGAGCTGCTGCAATATGTGATGGAGCCCGCCCACCTTCTGCGGGCGGAGGCCGAGGCCCTGCTGGCCGGCATCGTGCTGGACACCAAGAACTTTACCATGCGCACTGGAGGCCGCACCTTCGAGGCGGCCGCCTTCCTCCGCCGCTCCGGGGCGGACACCGCCGAGGTCAAGAAGCTGTTCCAGAACGACCTGGCGGGCACCATCGCCAAGTACTCCATCATCCAGAACGCCAAACTCTACCGGGACGGCATCGCCGTGGCGGTGGCCGACCGCCCGGTGGGACGGGTCACCGCCGCCCAGGCGGCCGACGAGCTTCTCAACATTATCGGCATCGACGCCTCCTTTGTCATCTCCCCCGACGGGGAGCGGGTGAACATCTCGGGCCGGTCCATGGGGGACACCAATGTCCAGCTCATTCTGGAGAAGCTGGGGGGCGGCGGCAACGCCGCCGCCGCCGGCGGGCAGGTCTCCGGCAAGTCGGTGGACGAGGTGGCCCAGGAGCTGGCAAGGGCCATCGACCAGTATCTGGAGGAGGAGTAAAAAGGCCTCCCTCTTAGAGGGAGGTGGCACGGCGAAGCCGTGACGGAGGGAGTCCGTCAACGGAAAACTCCCTCAGTCACCGCCTGCGGCGGCGACAGCTCCCTCAAAGAGGGAGCCTTTCACGCTAACAAATGTCATCACACAATCAGAAAGGATTTGATTCACATGAAAGTCATTTTACAGCAGGATGTACGCGGCCAGGGGAAGAAGGGCCAGCTGGTGGAGGTTTCCGACGGCTACGCCCGGAACTTCCTTCTGCCCAAAAAGCTGGCTGTCACCGCCACGGCGGAGAACGTAAACACCATGAAGCAGCAGGAGAAGGCCAAGAAGGCTCAGGAGGCCGCTGAGAAGGCCGAGGCTGAGGCCCTGTCCAAGAAGCTGGAGGGCATTATGGTGAAGATCGCCGCCAAGTCCGGCGAGGGCGGCCGCCTGTTCGGCGCCGTCACCGGCAAGGAGGTCTCCGACGCCCTGGCCGCCCAGCACGCCATCACCATCCCCAAGACCAAGCTGGTGCTGGACGAGCCCATCAAGTCCTGCGGCAGCTACCAGATCAAGGCCAAGCTGGGCTACGAGATCAGCGGCACCGTCAACGTGCTGGTGGTGGAGGGATAAAAAGCCTCGTTATGTAGGGGCGCACATTGTGCGCCCGCTATCCAATGCGCCCGCTGTTAAACTCGGGCGGACAATGTCCGCCCCTACAATGTGAATGTCTGCGCTGAAACAGGAGGTGACCTCATGCCCACAGAGACGGACGAATTACTGTTTAAGCAGCTGCCCCACAGCGTGGAGGCGGAGCAGGCGGTTTTAGGCTCCATGCTCATCGACCCCCGGTGTGTCTCCGAGGTCATCGACAAGCTGCGCACCGACGACTTCTACATCCGTCAGAACAGAGAAATTTACGAGACCATCTACACCATGTTCAACTACTCCCTCACCATCGACCCGGTGACGGTGCTGGAGAACATGAAGCAGAACGGCTATTATGACGAAAATCAGTCCCGGGGCTACATTCTCCAGCTGATGGACGCCACCCCCACCGCCGCCAACGTGGGGGAGTACATCGACATTATCAAGGACAAGACCCTGCTGCGCCGGGTGGCCGAGGCGGCGGGGGAGCTGACCGCCATGATTCAGGAGGGCACCGCCACGGGGCAGGACATCCTGGAGGCGGCGGAGCAGCGCATCTACTCCATCCGCCAGGGCCGGGCCGCCCGGGGGCTCACCCCCATCTCCGAGGTCCTCATCGACGTATACGACCGCCTGGAGGAGCTGGCTGCCAGTGACCGGGCCATCCCGGGGCTGTCCACCGGCCTGCGGGACCTGGACCGGGCCATCTCCGGCCTGAACAACTCCGACCTCATTCTGCTGGCCGCCCGGCCCGGCATGGGCAAGACCTCCATGGCCCTGAACATCCTGCTGGACGCGGGCAAGAGGTCGGGGAAAAAGGTGGCCTTTTTCTCCCTGGAAATGAGCCGGGAGCAGCTGGCCCTGCGGCTGATTTCCAGCGAGTGCTTTGTGGACAACAAGAAGCTGGTCACCGGCAAGCTTACCGACGAGGACTGGGAGAGCGTGGCCGCCGCCGCCGACTCCCTCAACCGCTCCACCATCCTTATTGACGACGACTCCAGCGTTACCGTGGCCGATATCCTGGCCAAGTGCCGCCGGGTGGAGGACCTGGGGCTTATTATCATCGACTACCTTCAGCTGATGCAGTCCGCCGGGGGCAAGTCGGGCAATCGGGGGGAGAACCGGCAGCAGATTGTGTCCGATATCTCCCGGAGCCTGAAAATCATGGCCAAGGACCTGAACGTCCCCGTGCTGTGCCTGAGCCAGCTGTCCCGGGCCAACGAGTCCCGGCAGGACAAGCGGCCCATGCTGTCCGACCTGCGGGAGTCGGGGGCCATCGAGCAGGACGCCGATATCGTGCTGTTCCTCTACCGGGAGGGCTACTACAACGCCGACACCGAAAACCCCAACTTGGCCGAGTGCATCATTGCCAAAAACCGCCACGGCGAGACGGGCAAGGTGGACCTGCAATGGACCCCCGAGTTTACTACCTTCACCGACATGGAATGGCGGCGGGAGGAGTATTGAGATGCACCCGTATTTCAATCCGGACGATTGGAGCCAGGAGGTCCTGCCCCCGCAGTCCCTGCTCCTGATTATCGGGGTTCCCTTCGGTTCCTGTCTGGCGGTACTGGGCGCGCTGGTTCTCTCCACCGGCGTCCCCAGCCTGCTCCTCCTGCGCGCCACACCGGACAGCCCCGCGCTGGCGCTGCTGCGGACCTACCGCGCCGGACATCTGATCGCCTGCGCCCTGGCATTGCTGGCCCCCTTTCTCTACGGGGCTCTGGTTGTCTGGCGGTTCCGTGTCTGGGGGCGCAAATTGGGCTGTAAGACCGCCCTGCTGAGCATTCCCGCCTTCACCATACTCGCCGGACTCCTCCTGCTTTCGGTGGTGGTCGGCGCCTGGGGCGTTGTGCTGTGGAGAGCGGAGCTGCCCAAGCTCTGTGTTCAATACAGTGCGGACATCCGGCAGATCGAGGCGGGGGAGCTGGAACAGATGACCTTGCTTCTGGATGAAAAATCCGTCCCAGACCATATGCCTGGCGCTCCATCGGATGATTTGACCCTTCACCGCCGGGGCGCCTCCGGGCGGGACACTGATTTTGAATGGGTAACCCTCCGCTTTCCCGACACCCTGGACTTCACCCCTGTTTCGGACAGCTTTTGTGTTGTTGGTCAGACCTGGGGCTGGAACTGGGCAAACGTCCAGCGGTATCAGGTTAGCTATACCTCAAATTTCCATCTGGTGGTGGAGATTACGCCCATCGGGGGTGAGGAACCATAGACAGTCAACACACTGAAATTGAGACCTGCGCCTGGCGGCTCGTCCGGGAGCTGCTGGCCGGCATCGGCTGGGGCCTGCTGGGCTTCTTCCTGGTTCCTCTGGCCGTCTGCCCGCCCTTTGTGGACTGGCTCAGGACCTCCGCTATGGGGAATGTCTCCCCCACCCACGATCTCCTCACCGGCTATCTGCGCTCCTACTGGGGCGTGGTCCTGGTATGCGGTGTGGGAGCCGCGCTCCAGGTGCGGCTGATTGTCAGGACGGTCCTCCGCTTTTTTTGGAACCGCCCGGAGGAGAAGCAGCTGGGGGAGCGGCTGGAGGATGAATTTATATCCCTCACCTATCTCAGCGGCCCCGGTCCAGACCGGCGGCGGCAGGAGGTGAAAAAACAGCTGGACCAGTACAGCGCCGTCGCCACAGGCAGGTTTATGGGGCTGTTTATCCTGATCCCGCTGGCCGTGATGGTACTGGCCTGGTATGGCACGGTTCTCTTTGTGGATACCCCATCCTCCGCGCCTATCGCCCCGCAGGCCCATATCCCGGAGCTTCTGGCGGAGCTGGAGCAGGTGGAGAGCGGCCAGCTGGAGACGGCGGAGGTCTGGGTCCATCCCAGAGTGGACGCCGGACGCCTGCCTGGCGCGTGGGGGAACAGCTACCGGAGTCTGGTTCGGAATTATCATGTGGTGGGTTTCGATACCGGCGGCCAGTGGGTAGAGGTATTCGTGCCCGACGCCATGGAGTTTTCCCTTGATATGGAGCGCCCCTACCGGGAGAGCCAGTCCATCCTCTGGAACCTGGGGCACGCCCGGCGGTATCACATCAGCTACACCACCAATTTCCATCTGGTAACGGAGATTACGCCTGTGGACTGACAGGCGTCCCATCGACCGGCGGGCGGCCACAGGCCGCCCCCACATAGAAAGGCAGGCCCCGCTATGCTGAGACAGATAGAACGCTTTATCCGGGAGCAGGACCTGATCCCCCCGGGGGCCACGGTGCTGTGCGCCGTGTCCGGCGGGGCGGACTCGGTGGCCATGCTCCACATCCTCTACCGCCTGCGGGACAAGCTCCGCTTCCGCCTGGCCGCCGCCCACTACAACCACCGGCTCCGGGGAGCGGAGTCCGACCGGGACCAGCGGTTTGTGGAGCAGTTTGTCCAGCTGTGCTGCGGCCAACACCGGCAGGGGGACGGGACCGTCCTCCCCGCCGTTCCCCTGTACTTAGGCTCCGGCGACGTGGCCGGTCAGGCCCGCCTGCGGGGCACCGGCATTGAGGAGACCGCCCGGGATATGCGCTATGCCTTCCTCCGCCAGGCCGCCGGGGAGGCGGGGGCCGACCTGATCGCCACCGCCCACACCGCCAGCGACAACGTGGAGACCATCTTGTTCCACCTGGCCCGGGGCTCCGGCCTGCGGGGGCTGGGGGGCATTCTCCCCAAACGGGAGGAGATCATCCGCCCCCTGCTCACCACCACCCGCCCCCAGGTGGAGGACTACCTGCGCCGCCACTCCCTGCCCCACATGGAGGACAGCTCCAACCAGAACGACGACTACACCCGCAACCGCATCCGCCACCAGGTGCTGCCCGTGCTGGAGGAGGTCTCCCCCGGCTTTCTGGCCCGGATGGCGGACACCGCCGCCCTCCTCCGGGCGGACGAGGCCGTCCTCACCGGCCAGGCCCGGGAGCTGGCCAATCGGGCCGTCCCCCGGGAGGGTGGACTGGCCATCGACGCGGCGGTTGTGGCCGCCGCCCCCGACCCCATCGCCAGCCGGACGCTCCGGCTGCTGCTGGGCCGGCTGTGGGGGGGCGACCAGAACTGCTCCGCCGCCCACCTCACCGCCCTGCTGCGGCTGTGCCGCGGGGAGGCTCCCTCCGGGCAGGTCCACCTCCCCCACGGCACCAACGCCCGGCGGGACTACGACGCCCTTCTGTTCGTCCCCAGGCTGGGCCCCATCCCCCTGGAGGCGGGGCCCCTGCCCCTCCCCGGTGCGCTGGACTGCGGCCCCTGGCGGGTCGTCTGCACCCAGGAGGATTACCACGGCCAGCCTCAGGGCTCCTGGGACTTCTGGCTGGACCGGGAGGCGGCTCCCGCCCTGGGCCTGCGGCCCCGGAGCACCGGCGACCGGCTCACCCCCCCGGGACGGCTGGGCAAGACGGTAAAAAAATGGATGATTGAGGAAAAGCTGCCCCGCTTCCAGCGGGAGGTGCTGCCCGTCTTCCACTGTGGGGGACAGGTGGCCGCCGTGGCCGGCCTGGGTCCCGACCGGGCCTTTGCCGCGCAGGAGGGCCGGCCGGCCTGGCATATTGTGATTGTCCCTTTGGAATGACCTTGTGGGGCGGGACGACCTCGGCCCGCCGCTATGGCATTTTTTATAAGAACGGCGCGCCGGAGTCGCCGCGCCCTAAAAATGAAAGGAAGAAAATTTCCATGTTAGAGAAGGACATTCAGGAGATATTATTTACAGAGGAACAGCTGAAAAACCGGGTGAATGAGATCGCCCGGCAGATCGAGGCGGACTACGCCGGCAAGGAGGTCATGCTCATCAGCGTGCTGCGGGGCTCCTTCATCTTTATGGCCGACCTGTGCCGGGCCATCGACCTGCCCTGTACCCTGGACTTCATGTCGGTCTCCTCCTACGGCACCGGCACCACCTCCAGTGGACAGGTGCAGATTACCAAGGACCTGACTGAGGACATCACCGGCCGGCACGTCATCGTGGTGGAGGACATTCTGGACAGCGGCAACACCCTGAGCTATCTGTTAAAAATTCTCAACCACCGCCACCCCGCCTCGGTCCGGCTGTGTACCCTGCTGGATAAGCCCGACCGGCGGACCAAGCCGGTGGACCTGCACTACTCCGGCTTCACCATCCCCGACGCCTTTGTGGTGGGTTACGGTCTGGATTATGCCGAAAAATACCGCAACCTGCCCTACATCGGCATTTTAAAGCCCGAGGTATATGGGGGATAACGGCTAGCCGCCCCCTACACGTATTTCCAGGAAAGGAAGCATGCCTATGAGACGCTTCGGCCTCCGGGACATCACCCTATACATTCTGCTGGCCCTGATGATCTTCTTCACCTTCACCAGCCTCCAGCAGATGGACCGGCAAGATGCCCCCACCTACAGCCAGATACGCACCCTTTTCCTCCAGGAGCAGGTGGAGTACTTCACATTGGAGGACAGCACCCTCACCCTCACGCTCCGGGGCCAGAACGGGGGCGACTCCGTCCGAATCACCTACCGGGTGGCCGACCCCGACCTCTTTTACTACGACATGCGGGAGCTGGTCAATGAGCAGCTGAAAAGCGGCGTTCTCAAGGGCTACGACTATCCCCCGGGGGTGGAGAGCTCCTGGTGGTTCAACCTGATCCCCTATGTGGTGGCGGCGGCGGTGCTGTGCCTGTTCTGGTATCTGATGATGCGCCAACGGGGTGCGGCCAGCGGCGGGGGGAGCTCTCCCGGCGCGGCCCGGTTCAGCCACGCCCGCACCCGCACCCTGTCCGACCAGGGGAAGAAGGTCACCTTTGACGACGTGGCCGGGGCGGACGAGGAGAAGGAGGAGCTGCGGGAGATTGTGGAGTTCCTCCGGGACCCCCAGAAGTTCACCGCCCTGGGCGCCCGCATCCCCAAGGGCGTGCTGCTGGTGGGCCCTCCGGGCACCGGTAAGACCCTCATCGCCAAGGCGGTGGCCGGCGAGGCCGGAGTGCACTTCCTGTCCATCTCGGGCTCCGACTTTGTGGAGCTCTATGTGGGTGTGGGCGCGGGCCGGGTCCGGGACCTGTTCGACCAGGCCAAGAAGGACGCCCCCGCCATTGTCTTCATCGACGAGATCGACGCTGTGGGCCGCCAGCGGGGCGCCGGCCTGGGCGGCGGCCACGACGAGCGGGAGCAGACCCTGAACCAGCTGCTGGTGGAGATGGACGGCTTCGCCTCCAACGAGGGCGTGATCGTTCTGGCCGCCACCAACCGGCAGGACATTCTGGACCCCGCCCTCCTGCGCCCCGGCCGGTTCGACCGGCAGATCTACGTGGGCCTGCCCGATATTAAGGGCCGGGAGGAGATTCTCAAGGTCCATGCCCGGGAGAAGCCCCTGGCCGAGGACGTGGTCCTGAAAGACGTGGCCAAGGCCACCGCCGGCTTCACCGGAGCCGACCTGGAAAATCTGCTCAACGAGGCGGCCCTGCTGGCCGCCCGGGCCGACCGGCGGTTTATCCTCATGTCCGACCTCCACGAGGCCATGCTGAAGGTGATTGCCGGCCCTGAGAAGCGCAGCCGGGTGGTAACGGAGCACGCACGGAAGCTCACCGCCTACCACGAGGCGGGCCACGCGGTGGTGATCCATGAGCTGTCCACCGCCGACCCGGTCCACCAGATTACCATTATCCCCCGGGGCCAGGCGGGCGGCATGACCATCTCCCTGCCCGACGAGGACAAGGCCTACCAGTCCAGACAGGAGCTCACCGAGCAGATCGCCCGCTGTTTGGGGGGCCGTGTGGCCGAGCAGCTGGTGCTGGGGGATATCTCCACCGGCGCGGGCAGCGATATCCAGCGGGCCTCCGCCATCGCCCGGAATATGGTCATGCGCTACGGCATGAGCGACAAGCTGGGCAGCGTCACCTTTGAGAGCGGCCACGACGAGGTGTTTATCGGCCGGTCCATGGCCCAGGCCAAGAGCTATTCCGAGGAGGTGGCCGCCCTTATCGACGGGGAGGTCCGCTCCCTTATCGACGGCGCCTACACCCGGTGCGAGGATATCCTCACCCGCTGCCGCCAAGAGCTGGAGATTACCGCCCGGTACCTCCTGGACCACGAGGTGATGGAGGGGGAGGTCTTCGCCAAGGTGTTTGACGACCCCCAGGCCGAGGAGCTGGCCCCCTACCGGGAGAATCTGTCCTGAGATTTTTCATTTTTCTTCGGTAATTCGGAAAATTCCCCCTTTACAAATATGCTCAAAGGTGCTATACTAATATAGCGCCTTTGAGATGTGCGTCCGTAGTTCAATTGGATAGAGCGTCAGATTCCGGTTCTGAATGTTGGGGGTTCGAGTCCCTTCGGGCGTGCCATATTAGACAAAACCTGTGTATAGGGTAACTATGCGCAGGTTTTGCTATTTATGCGATGAATAAACAAGTAAGTGTTCTGAATATTGTGCGGAAATAACAACTTAAAGAAATAAAACCATCATGTATTCCTATGTTTACCTCCTGAACGGAGATTTGATATGGGATTTTTTTAATTTTAGACCTGCTAACAAATGTCAAGAGATAACTTGAAGTAAAGTGCTATTTTTACGCGCCGAAAAAGGGTACAGAAAACCAAGCCACCGCCATTGAAATTTTTTGGTACTGGCCTGGGATAATCGGATTCGAGGTTGGATGTTAGGCTTCGAGACTGTCCAGATGCTGCTTTACGGTGGCGTAGTAAATGCGCAGGAGCTTGTTAGCGGAGGCCATCATGTAGACTGCCCTCGACGCGTTTCTTGTCCACGAACTGGTACGGCGGGGAGTCAATACCCGCAAAAGCCACCAGCGCCTTTTTGGAGTGGAAGTGGCCCGAAGCTGGGACACTGCCTGCTCCACCAGGCGCTTGGCAACATCCTTCTTATCCGTCTTGGCTCGCCGCAGGCTGTTGTTCCCGTAGCCGTGTACCAACATGGCGTTCGCCACGGAGACGTAAAAACCGGAATCGTGAAGGAAGCTGGCAACCGGCAAGCTGCCGATTCAATCTATTGGGTGACGCGAACTCTAGGCTCAACCTGCTTAAACCGAACGCTGCAACAAGAGGATGGCTGGCAGTCTGTTTTTCGGACTTCATAGCCCAAGAAAGCGGAGGCCAGCCAGTTACTCCCTTTATTGTAGCTTTGGCACGAGATGGACGAAACTCACGGCTGGCTGCCGTGGGTTCCAACCAAATTATATTGCAATAGGAGGAACGTTTATACTAGAGGACAAACGAAAGGAGTTCTGACAAAGCTGATGGACAAGCAGGGGACGGAAAAGCTTTGGCTCTCTCTGCATCACGCCGGAGTATCAGCGGAAGGGCTATGGGAAAGCGTTGATGGAAACTCCTTCCGGCGGGCAGTTGGGTTGGGCTATGATGTGATCGTCATTTTCGGCAATCCGGTCAACTCTTTTGTAGAGGACGATGAGAAACAGATGGTTTTTGTATGCGATAAGTGACACGATACTAACATGGTGTGAGACGTGGTAAAAAGGGGGGGAAACAAGAAAAAAGACGGCATTCTCTATAAAAAAGTTTCGGCGGCAGACGGCTGGTAGACGTCCAGAAAAAACCGTCGCCAGGACCTGCGGCGCAGGCTTTTGGCGGCGGTTTCGATAAACTTTTGGTAGACGAAACAGACTAGGAAGGACAGGGGATTATATGTTTAGCAGTTAGTATATTTCTCTAGGGTAGCCCTGACCGCGCCCGGCCCGGACAGTTCCTCCAGAAAATAATTTACAACCAGCTCTGCCAAGCCGCACTTGATCAGATCCACGCCGAAGACAGTCTTATTCTCCAGTAAGGGGCGCAGCTTTTCCATTGCCTTCTGTGCAGCGGGCGGCTGCCCCAGAGTAAAGCCGGTGACATAGGGTGTCACCTCCGGCAGCATGGGGTCGGCGCTGAGGGTAAAGGGATTGCCCGCATCATCCACGGCCATCAGGTAGCGCAGCCAGCCCGCAAAAACCAGGGGAATCAGCGTTAGGTCAGAGACAGACAGCTTTTCCGATTCCATATAAGCCTTGATTGTCTCGCCAAAGCGGATGGACAGCTTTTGAGAAGTGTCTGTAGCGATGCGCTGGGGCGTGTCAGGCATAAAGGGATTGGGGATACGAGTCTTCACTACTGTGTCAATAAACTCCCTGGGGTTCAACACACCAGGATTGACCACAACAGGCAAACCTTCTCGGTAACCAATTCCCTCCACCAGGGCCAGCAGTGCCAGGTCCTTCATTTCCTCAGAGATTTTGGTAAAGCCAAGCAGACAGCCGTAAATGGCCAGGGCTGTGTGCAGGGGATTGAGACAGGTACAAACCTTCATCCGCTCCACATTGTTTACGGTGTCCCGGTCGGTAAAGATAACGCCCACATTCTCCAGAGCAGGCCGGCCATTGGGGAATTTGTCCTCAATAACCAGGTATTCGCTCTCCTCTGCGTTAACGAAGGGAGCCACATAGGTGTTCTTGGGGGTGACCACAGGGTCCAAGTCCTCCAGGCCATCCTCCCGCAGGATGGCTTCCACTGAGCTGTCCGGCCTGGGGGTGATCTTGTCGATCATGGACCAGGGGAAGGAAACACGCGTTTCATCTTGGATGTATGTCAGGAACCCCTGTTCCGCCAAACCGTTTTTCACCCACTCCTCCGCAAAAGCGTTTACCGCGGCGGACAGCTTATCTCCGTTGTGAGAGCAATTGTCAGTGCTAACCATGGCGATGGGGGCTGCGCCGGTCCGGTAGCGGGTGTACAGGAGAGAGGCCACCTTGCCGATGTAGCTGGCCGGTTTTTCCGGCCCGGCTGCAAAGTCCGCCGCCACTGTGGGCAGCCGGCTGCCCTTGCCGTCCACCAGGCTGTAGCCCTTCTCCGTGATAGTAAATGTAACCATTTGCAGGGAGGGATTGGCAAAGATTTCTTTCAAACGGTTAAATTCCGCTTCATTGCCAGAATCCAGGATACAGGATTCTGCAATACTGCAGATAACGGTCTTTTCCACTCCGCCGTCTGCCTTCAGGGTTACCAGCACAGACAGATTGTCATGCTCCCGGTATTGCTTCTCTACGATCTCATAGTCAAAGCCCTCCACTACCGTAAGGCCGCGGTCCATTTTTCCCTGATCCAGCATACGCTGGGCCAGATTGGCCTGAAAGGCACGGAAGATATTCCCAGCACCGAAGTGGACCCACACCGGATTTTCCCGGGTGGCGGCTTCCATCTTTTCCCGGTCAAAGACCGGAAGAATATAGTCCGCGTCGCGCCACGGCTTCGGGTCTGACAAACCGGCTTTGCTCAGCTTCATTGTGATCCCTCCCTCTGATGGGACTTTTCAACGGCCTCCCAAAGCCCGTTGAGATAGGCGGCGCCCAGGGCCCGGTCGTAGAGTCCATAGCCAGGCATAGCGGTCTCATCCCAAATCATTCTGCCGTGGTCCGGGCGGATTGGTCCGTCAAATCCCGTCTCATAGAGGGCCTTTATCATCTCATACATGTCGAAGGTTCCGTCGGAGGAGAGGTGGGCGGATTCCTCAAAGTCATAGTTCTCTCTGGAACAGTCATTGAATTTCAGGTTGCGCACATGGGCAAAGTGAATGCGGCCCTTAAGTGCGCGGATCATATGGGGCAGATCGTTGTCCAGATTGGTCCCATAGGAGCCGGAGCAGAAGGTAACGCCGTTATGCACGTCGTCTACCGCCGCCATCAGGCGGAGAATCCCCGCCTCGCTGTTGATGATACGGGTCAGGCCAAAGACGCTCCAGGCGGGGTCGTCGGGATGGATGGCCATCTTGATGTCGTATTGATTGCACACAGGCATAATGGCCTTGAGGAAGTACACCAGGCTTTCAAAGAGCTTCTCGCCGTCGATGGACTGATACATTTCAAAAAGCTCCTGTACCTTGGCCATGCGCTCCGGCTCCCAGCCGGGCAGGACTGTTCCGTTGGACATCTTCTCCATAGAAGCGGCCATATTCGCCGGATCGATGGCGTCGATGGCCTTCTGGTTGTAGGCCAGAACGGTGGAGCCGTCCGGACGGACCCGGGCCAGTTCAGTCCGTGTCCAGTCAAACACAGGCATGAAGTTATAGCACACCAGGTGAATATCCTCCTTGCCCAGATTCTCCAGAGTCTTGATGTAATTGGCGATATACTGGTCCCGGTCGCTGTCCCCGACCTTGATAGAGTCGCAGACATTGACGCTTTCGATGCCGGAGATATGCAGGCCAGCCTGCTCCACCTCGGCCTTCAGGGCGCGGATTGCCTCGGGAGTCCATACCTCGCCGGGTGTGGTATCGTAGAGGGTGGTGATAACCCCGGTAACCCCGGGAATCTGCCGGATCTGCTTCAGGGTAACGGTATCAAACTTGGAACCGTACCAGCGCATTGTCATTTCCATATTATCTGCTCCTTTCCAGCTTACGCAAAGGTGAGAACTACCTTGCAGGCGCCGCTTCCAGGATCGGCAAGGGTGTCAAAGGCCTTCTTATATTCCTCAGCGGGGAAAATGTGGGTGGTCAGCATATCCACATGGTCCAGCTTCTGAGGCAGCAGCTCCACAATCTCCGGGAATTTTTGATACTGGTGACGAGTACCTAGAATGGTCAGCTGTTTGGCGTTGACCGTCTTGAAGTCTACCGGGATAGGCTCCTTACCAAAGGTCATGGGAACGAAGCGGCCCGCCGGAGAGAGCTGATCCACCGCGTGGGCAATGATGGCGGGAACGCCAGCGGCGTCAAAGATTACATTGACTCCCTCCCCCTCTGTCAGGTCGCTGATAAACTGATCCAGGTCCTGTTTTATGGGATTTACCGGATAGTCCAGGCCAAAAGCCTTTGCCATTTCCAGACGCTTTTCATTCAGCTCGGAGATGATGACCTTGGCACCTTTGCTCTTGGCCACATCGGCCACAATCAGACCAATGGGACCGGCACCATGGACCAGTACCAAATCGCCTGGCTGCACATCGCCCCGGCTGGTGGCCTGGGCGCCGATGGTGTACGGCTCACACAGGGCCGCCTGCTGGTAGGTCATTTTGGAGGCGTCAAACTGATAGACCTGGGAGCGGGGCATAACCACATATTCCTGGAAGATGCCGTCCACAATGCAGCCCAGCACCTTCAGCTCCCGGCAGACATTGTGGTGCCCGGTGCGGCAGGCGTAGCACTTGCCGCAATACCTGATCGGTTCAAACACAACGCTGTCCCCGGCCTTCAGGTCGGATACGGCCTGGCCGGTCTCTACGATTTCACCGGAGGCCTCATGGCCCAGCACCACAGGGTATTTGGCAAAGGGATTGGTGCCGTGATACACATGGACGTCAGACCCACAGATACCGGCGGCATGGACCCGCACCAGCACCTGATCCGGCGCTGTGATCTGAGGCATGGGGCGGTCCTCCATCACCATGTCCATAGCGCCGCGCATAACAATTGCTTTCATGATAAATTCCCTCACTTTCTCACTACGCTTTGGCAGCAATCTCCGTCAGATTCCGGGACAGGAGAGGAAGCCGCCGTCCACGGCGATAACCTGCCCGGTGATATAGCCGGAGATTGTATCGTCCGCAAAGAATTTCAGCGCGCCCACCAGCTCCCTGGGATCGCCCAGGCGTCCCATGGGGGTACGGTGGATCACATTATAGTACCGCTGGGTATAGGACCCGTCGGGGTTGACATACATGTCATGGTTCAGGGGAGTCAAGAAGTAGCCGGGGGCCACCGCGTTCACCCGTACCTTGCCAAATTCATTGGACAGGTAGTTGGACAGCCACCTGGTAAAGCTGTCCACCGCCGCCTTGCTGGAGGCGTAGGCGGGAACCATGGACAGGGCGTTGTAGGCCGCCATGGAGGTGATGTTAATGATGGAACAGCCTTCCCGGCCCACCATGCCTACCGCAAAGACCTCACAGGCGGTAACGGTGCCCAGCCAGTTGACATTCATCACCCGGGCCAGCCTGGTATTATCCAGATTGAACAGGGTCCGCTTACGATCAATCAGGGCCTGACGGGCGGTGTCGGGGTCTTTGGCATCCCGGTCCAGCACAGCTGTGACGGTGTCGGACTCATCTCCGGCGGCGTACGCCTCTGAGGTAGTCTTGGCCAGGGGATCCTGAATGCCGGCGCAGTTGATGAGGACATCATAGTCCCCAAGCTGCCTCTGAATTTCCGCCCGGGCCGCCTCCAGAGAGGCCTTGTCGGTCACGTCCGCAGATACGGCTATAGCTCTGCCACCCGCCTGGGTAATGGAGTCGGCAGTTCTGCGGGCCGCCTCCAAGTCAAAATCCAGTACGGCGATGGTGCAGCCGTCAGCGGCCAGTTCCCTGGAGAAGGTACTGCCCAGTCCGCCGCCGGCGCCGGTGATTACAATAGTTTTGTTCAACATATGAAAGCCTTCTTTCTTTCTATCGTTAGCCGAACAGGCTGGGAATAAACAGGGTAATAGGCTCTATAAAGGCCACCAGCAGCAGGATAATCAGGCTGGTGATGAGGAACGGTATGTTGGCCTTAAAGGCCTTGGCACTGGAAATATGACCAATCTGCGCGGCAGTGACCACGCACATGCCGACCGGCGGGGTTGTCAGGCCGATCATCAGGTTCAGGATGGCCATCAGGCCGAAGTGAACCGGCTGCATACCGACCGCGGTGGCCACGGGGAGCAGGACAGGGAAGGTAATCAGGACCGCCGCCAGAGATTCCATAAACATACCGACAAAGAGCAGGACCACATTAATCAGCAGAATGACGGCCACACGGCTGTCCGTGATGCTGAGAATGGCCTCGGCCACCATTTGGGGAATGCGCTCGTTGGTCAGGATAAAGGCGAACACATTTGCCAGTCCGATTAGGACGACGACGCTGCCGCAGGAGATCATGTTGTCGGCGATGATCCGGGGCACGTCGGTAAACTTAATCTCGTGATAAATAAACACGCCCACAATCAGGGAATAGACACAGGTGACAATAGAGGCCTCGGTGGGAGTGAAGACGCCAGAAAGGATGCCTCCCAGCAGAATCAGGGGCATAAGCAGCGCCCAGATGGCGCTCTTGGTGATTTTCCAGCGCTGGTTCCAGGAGGACCGCTCGTGTTTGGGGTAGTTGCGCTTTTTGGAGATTAGATAGGTGGGAATGCACAGGCCCAGGCCCAGCATGATGCCTGGGATGATACCAGCCTGGAACATGGAGCCGACGGAGATGCTTACGCAGGAGCCTGCGATAACCATGGGGACGCTGGGCGGAATGATAGGACCGACCACAGAGGAGGAGGCGGTGACCGCTACGGAGAAGTCGCTGTCATAGCCGTCCTCCACCATAGCGGGGATGAGCATGCCGCCCAGGGAGACTACGTCGGCGATGGCAGTGCCAGAGATGCCGGCGAAGATCATGGATGCTACAACGTTGACTAGGGCGAGGCTGCCGGTGATATGTCCCAGAAACGCATTGCAGAAATCCAGAATCCGCTTGGTAATGCCGCCGCCGTTCATCAACGCACCGGCCAGCATAAAGCCCGGGATGCACAGCAGAGTGAAAGAGTCCATGCCGGCGTAGAACTTCTGGGCCAGCACGGCCAGGTTCATGTCGGAGGTAAACAAATAGAACATTGCCGCCCCGCCTAGGGAGTAGGCGATGGGCACATTGAGCAACAATAAAATCAGGAAAATAACAAACATCATGCCGATCATGCTTCATTCCCTCCTCTCAGCTTTTTCACATTGCGCCAGATGTCCAATGTGCCGCAAAGCACGGTGAGGGTAAAGATTACCAGGGGAACCACATAAAACAGCCCCAGGTTAATCTGCAGGGAGGTGGATTTGGACACCTGACCCACGCCAAAATACAGATTGGCCTGGGGGATGCCCACCACCGCTACCACAATGATTACAAGGTCAACAAAGATGTCCAGAAGCACCCGGGTCCGGCCCTTCAGCCTGCCGGCGATTACGTCAATGGACGCATAAGAGTGGTACAGGATAGCCCAGGGGGCGCCCAGCATGACCGTGTACAGGAAGAACAGGCGGGTCATTTCGTCCGTCCATGGGGCGGTCAGCACTTCGGGGGGCGTGTAGCGGGCAATGATCTGTACCAGCACGCAGAAGCTTACGATTCCAAAGAGAATCGCCAGCAGCGCACGTACGATCTTGTCGATTACGCTTATCAATTTTTCCATACAAACCTCCAGATACAATTCATCGGGTTATCCTTCTTTTAAGTCCCAATTCTTTTTCGCGTTCCCGCCCCTCCACGGGGGGCGGGAACACGAAAAAATATTTTCAGCTTGAGGAACACAAAAACGAATTGGAAATCTTTCACAGAGAGAGGGTCGCTTTCACTGCTGCCAGGTGAAGCGGCCCTCTCTCAGGTGAAGTTCATGTCCGTTGAGGCCGGCAAACTTCTCGCAGTTTAGTTGTTGGAAGCAGACAGCTCACGAATCTTCTCATACATGTCCAGCAGGCCGTTACCCTGGTCCTCCAGGAACTTCTGGATAGTGGGCATCATGGCCTCAGAGATGGCATCGCGATTCACGTCCTCGTTGATGATCATGCCCGCCTCCTCGCACTTCTGGCGGTACTCATCCTTGTGGGCGTAATAGTAGTCGTTGGTCCACTGCTGCATCTCTTCACTGGTCTCATTCAGCCAGCCCTTCATCTCGTCATCCAGACTGTTGTACAGGTCGGAGTTGATAACATTGAGGATGGTGGAATAGACGTGGTTGGTGACGTTTACATACTTCTGAACCTCATAGAAGCTGTTGTCGTAGATCATGTCGTAGGGGTTCTCCTGCATTTCCACGACGCCCTGGCTCAGCGCGTTGAAGGTTTCGCTCAGGGCGATGGAGGAGGTAATAGCGCCGGCGGCGTTCCACATGTTGGTGTGCAGTACGTTGCCAGACATGCGCATCTTGCGACCGGTCATGTCAGCGGGCGTGTTGATGGGCACGTTAGAGGTCAGCTCACGAGGACCACGCAGCTGATACCACAATACGTGGAACTTCTGATCCTCAAAATCCTGAATGATCTGCTTGCCCACGTCGCTCTCGATCATGGCCTGCACATCCTCCTCGGAGTCGTAGGCCCAGGGGGCCTCCAGCAGGGTGGCGCTGGGGGCGTAGCCGTTGAAGGAGCCGCCGGTCATGGTCATGGAGGTGGTGCCCACCAGCATGCCGGCCAGGGAGTCAGCTTCGGAACCGGAGGTGCTGGAGGGGTAGATTTCCACCTGGAAGCGGCCGCCGGACTTCTCCTCCAGGCGGTTTTTGAACTCGGTGGCCGCCAGACCCCAGGGATGGTCCAGGGAGACCGTCAGGTCGTACTTCAGGGTCACAGTCTCGCCGGCGGGAGCGCCGTCGCCAGAGGTAGTCCCGGTGCCGCCACTGGAGGCAGAGGTCTGGGTGCTGGGCTTGCTGTTGCAGCCGGCTAGCAGGGTTGTGGCGGTAGCGGCCGCCAGCAGCATCGCAATCAGTTTCTGTTTCTTCATAGTTTTTTCCTCCTTTTATTTTGACGCCATCTTTTCTATGGTGGTGCGCCTGCTGAATCAAAGTTTTTAAATGTATACCAGATAACTTACTGATTTAGAAGGTCCGAATCCGATTGATGCAGGTGTTGTAATCATCCTGCTGGAAAAACAGCTCCTGCTTCCCCAAAACAAATCCTTCAATACCACAATTGTGGTAAAGATCGTGGATTACTTCCCGGGTAGCCCCTCCGTCCAGCACAATGTGGTAGGACAAGCCGCGCTGTATGCGGTATTCGTTTGCCTGGATAAATTTGTCTTTGGTATACAACATGAAATCTCGCCCGGCAAAGCCGGGATTGACCGACATAATCATGAGGTAATCCGTAATCGGAAGCAAATCCTTCACGCTTTCCAGTGAGGTGTTAGGGTTGAGCACCAGGCCTGTCTTTTTTCCCTGCTGCCGGATCAGGTCCAGCGTGGCGGAAACGATCAGTTCCGATTCCGGATGTACATAGATAATGTCCGCGCCGGCTTGTGCAACTCTTTCAATATATCGGTGCGGATTCATTACCATCATGTGACAATCAACCAATTTATGGCTGCCTTGGTCGGTCACCCGGCGGACTAACTCCAGTTCCTGGATGGAACAGGCGAAGTTGTTGACGAAGGTGCCATCCATGATGTCCACGTGGTAGATGTCCATGTCCGTCTGATCCAGCTTCTCAAGCTCACTCCGAATGTTGTCCAGGGGGAGATTGAATACCGAGGGGCACAGAAGCATTTTTTGCGGCATTGGATTCTCTCCTTTCGGCTATAAACTTGTATACAAGTTCTTCTGTTATTGACAATACTATATTTCTGTGATAATTGCAAGTAAATTTTGCGTTAAGATAGTATTTTTGTCTAATTTGTATATTATGTGCGATAAAAATTGTGCATACTACTAAAGTATGGGAGCGAGTACATAAAACAGTTCCATTTTTCGCGAATTTGTTATATGATATACATGCTCACTTCCACTATCACGGGCAGCGCGGCACGATGTGCCCTGGAATACCCCCTATATTCCACCGCTGCCAAATTTTTGCGAGGTCAATACTATGGTAAATCCAAATGTTACCCTGGCCAGCGAAATTTACCACAAGCTCTGGGCCAAGATCAGCACCCTGGAACTGAAGCCCGGGGAACGGCTGAGCGAATCAGGCATCGCCCGAAGCTTCGGCTGCAGCCGTGTCCCTGTGCGGGAGGCCATCCGCCTGCTGGTATCCAACGGAGCGCTGGAGGTCCTCCCCCAGCGCGGGAGCTTTGTGACCAAAATTGATACCAAGCAGATGGAGCAGTTTCGCTATCTCCGCGAGGTGCTGGAGACCCGGGTGGTGCTCCAGGGCTTTGACAAGGGGCTGCTCAACCCCCTCGTCCCTTTCATGTGGTCTCTGATTGAGCGGCAGAAAAATTATCTGGCTCTGAACGACTTTATCCGGACGCTGGAGCTTGATAATGAGTTCCACCGTATTTTCTACTCTGTTGATAACAAGGAATTTGTGCTGGAGCACACCGGCGAGCACGAGATACACTACTACCGCGCCCGCCTGCTGTCGATGGAGCTGGAGCCACGGAACATGATTATTCACCAGCACCGGCAAATTGTGGAGGCCATTGAGCGCTGTGACCGGGCCGGCCTGGAGCAGGCGCTGATCTCCCACTTTACCAATGTCTCCAACGTCCTGCTCGACCCCTCGCTGGTGGAGGAGGAGTACCGGACCTATCTGCGCTAAGGAGGTTATATGACGCCGACACAGCTTGCTACCGTCCTCTTTTTGGCCTTTGTGCTTGTAATCCTGCTCCCGGTCTACCGCAGCCGGCGGAGGCGGGGGGATAAGCCCTTGCTCTCCCGCCTGATGGGCCGGCAGAAGGACAAACCGGTCCCGCCGAAGATCGCCGGCCGCCAGGCGCGCAACGGCACCAAATCCGACCTGCTTGTTACGGCCAGCATGGTTACCAAAGCGGCGACACAGAATAAATGGTTTGTCATTATGCCCGGCTTTGTGGCTGTCAACGGCGAGAAGGCCACGCTGAGCGGCATTATCGTGACGCGGCAGGGTTTGATTGCCTTCAAGTGCTACGGGTTTGGCGGGCAGATCATTGCCGGGGCGGACGGGTGGCGGCAGGTCATAAACGGTGATGAGAAGGTGCTGCCCGATATCCGGAAGGACTGCAGGAAGCAGGAGAAAATCCTTGCCCAGGTGCTGGCCCGATGCGGGCTGGAAATGCTCCCCCTGCAGGTCCACGCCGTTTTTACCACCGTCGGAACCGACCTCTCTCAGGCGGATGGCGCCCTGTGCCTCTCACGGGATGGCTTTGCTGAGTTTTTGCAGTCCGGGGAAAATACCCGGGATGCCGGCCTGAATCCTCAGGAGACCGGCCGCCTGATTTCCCACTTCGTGGAGCGGCAGTGACCACCGGCCTTCGCAAAAAATCCTCAGATTCCCTTATAAATCTGAGGATTTTTTCTTCCAAAAGGGCGCATAACGCCCTCTTTTCCACCAAATATATGCAAACGTACCACCTCCCCCCTTTCCTGCCAGGGGTGGAAGGAGGCAACAACATGCCAAGTAATTTTACGCAGCACTATCAGTTCTCCCAGCGGGAGAGGAACGACAAGGTCCTTATGGAGGACTTTAACGTCGGCAACGCCAGGCTTGACCCATACCTAGCCCAGAAGACGAATCCCCACTTGGCATCTGTGGTTCCCCAGATGCTCTTAAACTGCTCCAGGGTACCGGTCTCATTATCCCACCAAGCTTTCAAGTTCCTCGGTATCCAGGTCACCGGTCACGAGCGTGATAGTGCCCTTGATGCTGATGGTGGTGCTGCTCAGAGAGGCGGTCACGCTCTTGGACACCTTGTCCTCAAGGCCGGTGAACTTAGGCGCGGTATCGGCCTCGTAGATGGCGCGGATTTCCTCGTTAGTGCCGGTCTGCATGGTAATGGGGCATTCATTTTTAGTAGGACCGGCGGGAACATTGGACGCGAAGGTGCTGCTGTTTACATCGGAAGCGTTGCTGCCAGCGGTAAAGGTCTTGTCGCCGGTAACGGTATCGCCGGTGGTGCCGGTGATGGTCGTATGGACAGCAGGGTTGACCTCAGTGCCAGTGCCGATCTTCACCTCAAAGCCGGCCACGACGTCGTTTGTGGTCACGGCGGCGATGCTGGACATGTCAGTGTCCGTGGGAACCTCCATGCTGCCCTTCTGCAGGTTCAGAGTGCTGCAAGTCAGGGAAGCGAACTCCAGCTTGCCGGCCTTGCCAGCGGATTGAAGGGCTTTGTCTCTGTGGAATCTACTTTTTTCGGCGGAGAACACCGGTATCTGGATCTGTTCAGCATTCATGTGTCCGAGGAACTGCGGGGCTCCGGTATTGGTTCGGCGCTTTTCAATACCGCAAAGGTTTGGGCCAGCACAAGCAGAGCAAAAAACTATACATCTCCGCCCATTCCGCTGTAGAAACCTAAGCGTTTTATCGGAAATTAGGCTGTATGGGCACAAGGTTCCTGGATAAGAGGCATGTCGAGGCAGAGCCGTCCGGCTGCCAACTGGAGTATGAGTTGTAACAGTAGGGGGGACGTCCCGGGTGGGCCGTCCCCCTGTTCGGTTTATAGCGATAGGTAATCCTCTGCTTTTACCTTAGCCGGAGCCAAGGCAGTCAGAGAGGATTTTCTCCCTTTACACCGTGCGTGCGACTTTCACCGCACATGGCGTTCCATCCTGTCGTGGATTCCCACATGGTAGAGACGTTTGAGTAGGATGCGGTGGTCAATTTCGTTGAAGTATTTGCTGATGCCGCCCACTACAATCCAGTGATAACCTGTGGTATGCACCAGGTCTGTGACCCTTTCCAATGCTTGATGGGTGTCTCGCATGGGACGCATAGCGATACGGTTCTATGACACAAAAACCGTTAGGAAAAAAGCGGAGAAATGACGAAAACAGGCAAGAATAA
>ERZ808037.162-NODE-162-length-72724-cov-15.300769_pt1 | contig 72724 bp, 73 predicted proteins | sample MGYA00380190_ERZ808037 | MGnify/ENA primary metagenome ERZ808037 (study PRJEB31490, sample SAMN06133399) | mouse gut metagenome | isolation source: J9 | host: mice | place: China: Chengdu | collected 2015-05 ... | reverse complement strand
ATGTGCGGCGTGCCCTACCACTCCGCCCAGAGCTACATCGCCCGGCTCATCAAGCGGGGGTACAAGGTGGCCATCTGTGAGCAGATGGAGGACCCGGCCACCGCCAAGGGGCTGGTGGACCGGGACGTGATCCGCATCGTCACCCCGGGCACCGCCATGGCGGACGAGATGCTGGACGAGAGCCGGAACAACTACATCTGCGCCGTCTACGAGGACAGCGCCGGGACCGCCCTGGCCCGGTGCGACCTATCCACCGGGGCCTTCACCGCCGCCCCCTTCCAGGGAAAGGACCGGCTCACCCATCTGCTCAACGCCCTGGCGGCCTGCCCCCCCAGCGAGGCCATTTTGTCCGACGCCGCCGCGTCCAACCCCCAGCTCACCGACTTTTTGAAGCTCCGGCTGGGCTGCCTGTGCCAGAGCGTCCCCGAGGTCCGCTTCCGCCCCGCCCAGGCGCTGGACGCCCTGGCTGCCCTGGGCATCCTGGAGGAGGGGGAGCGCTCCCTCCCGGACCAGGACGGCCTGCGGATGTGCTATCAGGCGGCGGGGGCGCTGGCGGGCTACCTCAAGGAGACCCAAAAGACCGACCTGGGCCATCTGAGCCGCCTGCTGATCGACGGGGCCAAGAGCCAGCGCTATCTGGAGCTGGACCTCACCGCCCGGCGGACCCTGGAGCTCACCGAGACCATCCGGGGCGGCGAAAAGCGGGGCTCCCTGCTGTGGGTGCTGGACAAGACCCGCACCCCCATGGGCCACCGGCTCATCCGGGCGTGGATCGAGCAGCCCTTGTGCAATCCCGCCGCCGTCTCCTTCCGGCAGGACCAGGTGGCCGCCCTGGCGGCGGACAGCGTGGCCCGGGAGGAGCTGGCCCTCACCCTGCGGCGGGTGCCCGACCTGGAGCGGCTCATCGGCAAGGTGGTGTACGGCTCGGCCAACGCCCGGGACCTGCTCACCCTGGCGGACGGTCTGGCGGTGCTGCCCGAGCTGGCGGGGCAGGCGGCCCCCCTGGCCCAGACGGCCCCCCGGCGCTTTGAATTTCTGCAGGAGTTCTCCGGCCTGGACGACCTCCAGGCCCTGCTGAAGCAGGCCATCCGGGACGACGAGGAGGACCACCGCCTGCCCTTCACCATCCGGGAGGGGGACTTCATCCGCCGGGGCTATGACGAAGAGGTGGACCATCTCCGGGACGTGCTGGACCACGGGGCGGATATGGTGGCCGCCCTGGAGGGCCGGGAGAAGGAGCGCACCGGCATCAAGAGCCTGAAGGTGCGCTACAACAAGGTGTTCGGCTACTACATCGAGGTGTCCAAAAGCTACTACAGCATGGTGCCGGAGGACTACATCCGCAAGCAGACCCTGGCCAACTGCGAGCGGTTCATCACCCAGGAGCTGAAGGACCTGGAGCACGAGATCCTGTCCGCCCAGAGCCGGGTCACCGCCCTGGAGTACCAGCTGTTCTGCCAGCTGCGGGAGGCCGCCTCCCAGCGGGTGCGGCAGGTGCAGGACGTGGCCCGGGGGGTGGCCCACCTGGACGTGCTGGCCTCCTTCGCGGCGGCGGCGGTGCAGAACGGCTACGTCCGCCCGGAGGTGGACGACAGCGGGGTCATCCAGATCAGGGACGGCCGCCACCCGGTGGTGGAGCGGATGCTGAAGGACGCGCTGTTCGTCCCCAACGACGCCCATATGGACGGCGGGGAGAACCGGCTGGCCATCATCACCGGGCCCAACATGGCGGGCAAGTCCACCTACATGCGGCAGGTGGCCCTCATCGTGCTCATGGCCCAGATGGGCTCCTTTGTCCCCGCCAGATCCGCCCGGATCGGGGTGGTGGACCGGATATTCACCCGCATCGGGGCCTCCGACGACCTCAGCGCGGGCCAGTCCACCTTCATGGTGGAGATGAGCGAGGTGGCGGTCATGCTGAGGAGCGCCACCTCCAAGTCCCTGCTGATTCTGGACGAGATTGGCCGGGGCACCTCCACCTATGACGGCATGGCCATCGCCCGGGCGGTGCTGGAGCACTGCGCGGACAAAAAACGGCTGGGGGCCCGGACCCTGTTCGCCACCCACTACCATGAGCTCACCGAGGTGGAGCGCACCATTGAGGGGGTGCGCAACTACCAGATCGCCGCCAAGAAGCGGGGGGACGGCATCGTATTTCTGCGAAAAATCGTCCCCGGCGGGGCGGACCAGAGCTACGGCGTGGAGGTGGCCAAGCTGGCGGGGGTTCCCGGCCCGGTGGTGAGCCGGGCCCGGGACATTCTGGAGGAGCTGGAGTCCCAGGGGCGGACCGCCCCCGCCCCCGCGCCCAGGGAGGCGGACGGCCAGGTGTCCCTGGGAGACGTGGCGGGGTCGGCGGTGCTGGAACAGCTGCGGGCGGTATCGGTGGACACCCTCACCCCCATTGAGGCCATGAATCTCCTCTACCAGCTGAAAAGCCAGCTGTAGCGCCGGACGGTCAATCACGAATCAACAAAACAGCCGTCCCCGGACGGCCCGACAACATGGAGGCAGACCCTATGAGACGTATTTTCGCCGCGCTGGCCCTGGCCGCGCTGATCCTGACCCTGTGCGCCTGCGCTCCGGCCTCTGAACCAGTGCCCCCTGCCCAGGAATCCGAGGCCCCCGCCCCGGCGGACTTCCCCGAGATCATTCTGGACGAGGACAGCCTGAACGCCGCCGTCCCCGACTTCCTGGACGGGGAGCAGCAGCTGCTCTACCGCCGGGCCCTGTGCGTGTACTCCCACCTGTTCGGCGGGGACAACGCCGAGGTGTGCCGCTGGGAGGAGGGCGACCCCTATCCCAGCGGGGATGCCGTTGAGCACAACGGCCTGCCCTATACCAAGGCCGTGGGGCGGTACGCCGCCTGGGAGGATTTCGACGCCATGGTCCACTCGGTGTTCACCGACGACTTCTGGACCCGGCGCAACGCCATCCAGCGCGGGGAGCTGTACCTCAACATCGACGGCGCGCTCCATTTCGTCTGGGCCTCCCGGGGGATGTATTATTACACCGGCAATGTTCCGGACACCTTTGAGCTGGTCTCCCGGAGCGAGGATGAGATTGTGTTCACCCTCACCGGCCACTACAGCTTCCCCTGGCCTAAGGAGGGGGAGAGCCCCGAGGACCGGGACCGGCGGCTGGAGCAGGGCTGGGAGTACACCATCGACTTTCCCATGAAGCTGGTGCGCACGGAGGCGGGCTGGCGCTTTGACCAGTTCCACGGGGCATGCGCGGACCAGGAGGGGCCCCCGCAGACCCCGTCGGACACCTGGGAGACCAATGTATACTTTGACCGGGCGCTGACCAATTTCGATTTCGCCCAGGACCATTCCCTGGGGCGGTATATCATCCTCACCCTCCAGGTCCCGGCGGGCTGGACTCAGTCGGACAACGACTTCCAGGACGAGGACGGCGCCATCGCCATGAAGCTGCACTATCTCACCCAGGTGGACCCCGGCTACGTGCTGGACGAAGGCGTGCGGGAGAAACTCTTTCCCAATAGCGGCCTGAATCCTGAGATTGCGGACTGGCCCGCCCAGGCCCACACCACCCCCCAGGGGTATGAGTGCGTACTGTTCACCGGGCTGTTCGGCTCCCAGAGCGGGATGTACGGCTGCGTCCGGGGGGATAGGGAGCACATCCTGTTTTTCTCCGCCTTCGCGGCAGAGGAGCAGACCCTGTGGGACGCGGTGGATTCCATGCAGTTTTTCTTCTGAGCAGACAACACGGCGCGGGAGGTTTTTATGGAGGAATTGCGGAGCATTCTGCTGGCCCACGCCCGGCGCTACCCGGCCATGGCCCCCCAGGATGGGGTGAAGCTGGTCTATCAGAATGAGTTCGGCGGCGGCCATCTGGTGACCGACCCGGCCCAGAGCCTGGAGCGGCTTCAGGCGGAGTGGGAGGCCGTCCCCCGGAACCCCGCCGCCCCCCTGGCGGAGGACATCGGCAACGGCCTGGTGCGGATCATGCTGGCCGGGCTGGACCCGGCGGACTACCCTCTGGAGCAGCTGAACCGGGATTTCATCCGCTCCGCCCGGCTCCACCGGGGGGAGCCGGACCGCTTTTTGCGCAAGCTGGAGGTGCTGCGCCGGCTGGCGGGGGAGGGGGCCTTCCCCTTCCCCCTGGAGGCGCTGGAGGACAGTCTGGCGGCTTGCCGGGAGGCGGGGTATCCCCCCGCCTCCCACAGCCCGGCCTACCGGGCGGCCTACGCCCCCGCCTACCGGGTGGCGGCGCGCTGGGCCTGCCTGCCCCTGCTGGCGGAGGAGGCCCGGGCCCTGAGCCAAGCTCGGGGCCGGACCATTCTGGCCCTGGACGGCCGGTGCGCCTCGGGCAAGACCACTCTGGCGGCCCGGCTGGCCCGGCGGTACGGCTGGAGCGTGGTCCACCTGGACCACTTTTTCCTCCGCCCGGAGCAGCGCTCGCCGGAGCGGTACGCCAGACCGGGGGAGAACGTGGACCACGAGCGGTTCCTGGAGGAGGTGCTGCGCCCCCTGCGCCGGGGGGAGCAGCCGGCCTACCGGCCCTTTGACTGCCGCACCCAGACCCTGGGGGAGCCCATCTCCGTGGGCCCCGGCCCGGTGGTGCTGGTGGAGGGCTCCTACGCCTGTCACCCGGCGCTGTGGGACCAATACGACCTGCGGGCCTTCCTCACCGTGGACCCGGCCGAACAGCTGGCCCGCATCCTCCGCCGGGAGGGGGAGGCCTACGCCCAGGTGTTCCGGGAGAAATGGATCCCCCTGGAGGAGCGGTATTTCTCCGCGTTTCAGGTGGAGGAGCGGTGCGGCTACCGGCTGGAGCTGTAAAAAAGACCCGTCTGGTTGGAACAGCTCTCGTAAAAAAGTTGACGCCCGCTGGGAAGCGTTTGCTTTTCAGCGGGCGTCAACTTTATTTTTTCAGCTTCAGACCATCCTTGAACGCTTCCCCAACGCGTTCCGTTACCTTGTAATATCCATGGGTGTACGGATCAAAGGCAATGGCGTTCACCCGCGACATATCGACCCTGCCGTCTGCCATAACGCTTTCGTCCGCGGTGATATTGACAACCTTTCCAATCACTCCGCAGCCATATTCATTGTCCTGATATTCAATAAATTCACATTCAAGGCACAGCGGAAGCTCATTTATAACGGGAGCATCCACTGTTTCGGCTTTGCTGGCGGTCAGCCCGCTGCGCGCGAATTTGTCGGCAGCTCTGTTTCCGGATTCCACCCCAAAATAGTCCGCCTCTATCACATGGGCGGCATCGGCTATACTGACGGTGAACGCACCCCGCGCCTTGATATTTTTCACAGTTTTATGGGTCTCGGTCAAATTGAGCGCCACAGTTCCCCGTTCCTGCATAGTACCCCAAGCGGCGTTCATCACGTTGACACTGCCATCTTCATTATAGGTGGCAACCATCAGGACAGGCATCGGGAAAATGCCCTCTGTGATGTTCAATTTTGTTCTCATCGTAATTACCTCACTTTATCAATGGAATTGACAGAATCAACTACCCTGTGTATTATTATAGCGTTATCCGAAAATAATGCAAGTACTGTCATTTTAGACAGGTACTATCTGAAAGGATAGTTAATCATGATAAAGCGCTTTATTGAACACGCAAATTTTGAAGACACTGGGTTCAGCTATACGATGTCTCTCATATCCGGCAAGCACAAGATGGTTATTCTCTACTGCCTTATGGAGTATGAGGTCGTGCGATTCAACGAATTGAAACGGTATTTGAAAAACATATCCGACAAAACCCTCAGCACAAATCTGAAAGAGCTGGAGTCAGACCGGCTGATTATAAGAACAGAATACCCGCAAATCCCGCCAAAGGTGGAATACAGTCTCAGTGATCGGGGAAAATCTCTCATGGACGTTTTGGATCAATTGTGTGTCTGGGGAGAAAAAAACAAGTCGGTCTGACGACAGGTATTATTCCAGGACACTTCTCCCGAACGCGTCTGTACGTTATGCAGTGTAAAAAAGCGGCAGGCAAACCATTGCGGCCGCCTGTCACTTAACTTCTTTATGAATCCTTATCCCTGCGGGTCCTTTTTTACAGCGTTTTCAGTACGTCCGCCACGCTGGCGCAGTGGACGGGGAAGCGGGCCTTCAGCGCCGGGGCGGCGCTCTCCATCAGGTATGGCCGGCCCGCCAGGGACAGCATGGCCTCATCGTTGAAGTTGTCACCAAAGGCCATCACCTGGTCCAATCCGATGCCCAGGGCGGCGCACAGCTGGGTGAGGCCCTTCCCCTTGTCCGCCAGGGTGAAGTCCAGCCACACCTCCCCCGCCACCGCGGCCCGAAAGACCCCGCCCCACCGGGGGACCAGCTCCGCCGCCGCCCGGTCCGTCCCCATGGGGCAGTAGGCGGACACCTTCACAATGTCCTCGGGCACCTCCTCCGGGCGGGAGAGCACGATGGTGTTGTTGCCCACTTCGTCTCGGACCAGGGGGAGGATCTCCCCGTATTTGGGGCACAGGTAGCTGACGTCGCCCCCCGAGATGAACACCTCCAGCTCGGGCTGGGCGATGATATCCCGGCACAGGGCCAGGGCCGCCTCCCGGTCCATGGCGGTGCTGCCCAGCACGGGGCCGGGACTGCCGGGGCCGTATACCGCCGCCCCGTTCTCGCATATGTAGGGCAGGCGGTCCGCCACCGGGGCAAACAGCTTGCGTATGCTGGTGTACTGCCGCCCGCTGGCGGGACAAAAGAGGATGCCTTTTCCCGCCAGCCGGTCAATTTCCGCAAAAATCTCCTCGGGAATGGCTGTTCCCCCGTAGGGCAGCAGGGTGCCGTCGATGTCGCTGGCAACCAGACGTATCATAACTATCCGCTCCTTTGCCGGGGCATGTCCCGCCCAGATACCGGCGCGCTCCCCGCCTTCTTGACCATGGGCCGCCCGCTGAGTTTACACAATTATACCACAGCTGTCAAGAAGCCGCGCCCTCAGCGGCCCGCGCCCATCAGCTCCTGCCACCACTCAATGAGCCGGAACTTGAGGACATAGCCCCCGTCCCTGCCGGTGATGAGGGCGATCTGGTCCTCCCGGAGCACCCCCTCCGCCGCCGTCTCCAGCGACTCCTCCGACACCGAGGCCAGGCACAGCGGCGGGAACACCACGCACCACCAGTTGCGGCCCTCCCCCGCGCCGATGGTCACCCGCAGGGCCCGGTACTGCCCGGCGGGGAGGGAAAAATCGCCGTACTCCCGGGTAGGGAACCACTGGTCCTCCAGGGTGACCCGCACAGGGTCGGGCGTTCCCGTCCGGGCCAGGGCGTCCGCCCCCGCCTGGGCCAGCTCGTCCAGGTGGGGGGCCAGGGCGCGCTCCGCCTCCCAGCGGTCCTCAATCCCCTCCAGAAGCTGTCCGGCCCGGGCCAGCACCGCGTCCCGCACCAGCAGCTTCCGAGCCTGGTCGGCATCCGAGTCGGAATTGGCGATCACGTGGAGGCGCAGCACCCGGCCGGCCAGCGCGGCCTCGCTGGCGTTGGCCCACACCCCCGCCGTCAGGGTCAGCCCGAAGGCCAGCAGCAGCGCCGCCTCCCACAGGCGTAATTTGGAGACAGATTTCATAAAAAACACCGTCCTATGTACTGTATGCCCACAGTATGGACGGTGTTTTTTCCTTTTATACCTGGGGGACGGAAAATTCCGCCCCGGCGGGGGCGCACAGGAACACATCCTGATAGCTGTCCCGCAGGCGGCGGCACGCCTCCCGGGCGGGGGCCTCGCCGCCGAACAGCCCGAACACCGACGGGCCGCTGCCCGACATGGACGCCCCCAGCGCCCCGCAGTCGATGAGAACCGCCTTGATCTCGTTGATCTCGGCCTGCCGCCGGGGCTCCAGCACGTCCTCAAACACGTTGTACATCCGCCGCGCCACCCCCGTCAGGTCCCCGGCCCTCAGGGCGGCCACCACCCCGGCGGTGTCCGGGCGGCGGACGATTTTCCGCACGTTCACCCGGGAGAACAGCTGGGGGGTGGAGATGGAGAAGGGGGGCTTGCAGATGACGATGTGGCAGGGGGGCAGGGCAGGAAGCGGGGTAAGGCGCTCCCCCCGACCCTCCGCCAGGGCGGCCCCGCCCAGCACACAGAAGGGCACGTCGGAGCCCACCGACTCCCCGATTTTGGCCAGCTGGACGCCGCTCAGCCCCGCCCCGGTGAGGGCGTTCATGGCCCGGAGGACGGCGGCGGCGTCGGCGCTCCCGCCGGCCAGTCCGGCGCACACCGGGATATGCTTTTGGATGTCCACGTCCACCTGCTCCTCCCGGCCCACTGCCTGGCGGAAGGCGGCGGCCGCCGCCTGGGCCAGGTTTTTCCGCCCGGTGGGCAGAAAGCGCAGATCGGTGACCGCGCTGCCCTCCGGCCCCCGGGCCGGGGTCACGGTGAGCTGGTCCGCCAGGGTGACGGCCTGCATCACCATTTGGAGGTCGTGGTAGCCGTCCTCCCGCCTGCGGAGGATATCCAGGGTGAGGTTGATTTTCGCGTTGGCAAAAAGCTCCATAGCCGTCTCCTTATTTGTTTAGGTTAGGAAATCTTTTATTTCCGCCGCAATCCGCTCATATTCAAAATCGTGGACATAGTGGCCGCAGTCCAGCTCAATCACCTGCGCATCCCCGCATTCTGCCGCGAATCCGGCCTGAATGGCCCGCCAAGCCTCCTTTGAAAACCCGGTGCCGCCGCTTCCGTCGGAGCAGAACAGCAGGAACGGGATCTGCGGTATTCCGCCTCCGGCCACGGTCTCCGCGTTGTCCTTGACGCACAGGGCCTCATTTACCATGTCGCTGGTCATGGTGCGGCGGTAAAATATGGCGCGGTAGATGGCCTGCTCGTCCTCGGACAGCGCCCCGCTCTGGATGGCGGCGCTGTCCGAAAGGCCGGGGATGAACCGGGTCAGCCCCACAGCCCCGCCAAATTGCAGCGCTTGCAGCACAGGCCCGCTGATTGTCATTTCCCCATAGGCTGCGGGGGTGGACATGTCCAGGCCAATGATGGCCTCCACCTCATCGGGGTACTGCTGCGCCCAGTATACCGCCTCGATCCCGGACATGGAGTGGGGGCACAGGACATAGGGGGGCTCCAGTCCCGCCTGTGTCAGGGCGGCGCGCGTGTGTTCCAGCATGACGCCGATGTCCCGGCTCTTATTGGTGATGTCGCTGAATCCGTAGCCGAACTTTTCCACCACCGCGATTTGATACGCACTGGTGAGCTGGGAATACAGCGCCTTGAAGTCCAGGACAGGGGAGCAGGTGCCGCTGCCCGACATAAATACCAGGGTATGCTCTCCCCCGCCCTCCACATAGACGCTCATCCGCGCGCCGTCCACCGTGACCAGATTGGTGAAGGGCGCACAAAGCGGCGCCTCCCGTTTCAGCTGAATGTGGTGATTGAGCGCGCATGCGGCCAGCAGCAGCACAAGGACCCCGCCCATGGCCGCGAGGATTTTGAGTGCTTTTTTCATGCTTCCTCCCCGCGCAGGGCGCTGGCGGCGGCCTGCGCCATGGCCTTCCGGTCCAGAGGGCGGTCCAGGAAATGCTCCAGCGCCAGCACCGCCTGATTCACCAGCATGGGAAGGCCGTTCAGCGTGGGCAGCCCCCGGCGCTCCGCCTGGGCCAGCAGCTCGGTCTGGGCCGGGTGGTAGATGAGGTCGAACACCCCCGCCCCCTGGGGCAGGGCGTCCAGGAAGGAAAAATCCTCAAACTGGCGCCCACAGCCCGCCATGCCCAGGCTGGTGCAGTTGACCAGCAATTGGGACTGCGCCGCCAGGCGGCGGAGGGTGGCCGGGTCAAACCCGGCGGGAGCCAGCGCCTGGCACCGGTACTGGCCGCACAGGGCCTCCGCCCGCTCCGCGGTCCGGTTGCACACCCACACCCGCTCCGCTCCCGCCTGGGCCAGCCGGAAGGCCACCGCCTTGGCCGCGCCCCCCGCCCCCAGCAGCACCACGTTTCGGACGGGCCACAGCCCCGCCCCCTCCAGCGCCGCCTGGGCCCCGCCCCCGTCGGTGTTGAAGCCGATCCACCTTCCCCCTCGGAGGCAGACGGTGTTCACCGCCCCGCACAGGGCGGCGTCCCCGTCCAGCCAGTCCAGCAGGGGGAGCAGGTCCTCCTTGTGGGGCATGGTGGCGTTGAAGCCGGTGACGCCGTTCTCCCGGGCCCAGCGCAGATAGTCCGGCAGCTCCCCCCGGCGGACCACCTGGGGGGTATAGGACACGTCCAGCCCCAGCGCCCCCAGCATGGCCCCGTGGATGACGGGGGACTTGGAGTGGAGCACCGGGTCGCCGATGACCTGCAATTTCATCTGCCGCCCTCCAAAAACCAGTCCATGGCCATGAGGTAGCCTTGGAACCCGTGGCCGTACAGCTGGCCCACACAGGCCGGGGCGGTGACGGACACCGCCCGGAAGGGCTCTCGCTGGTCGATGTGGCTGATATGCACCTCGTAGGCGGGCACGTCCACCGCCTTCAGCGCGTCCAGAATGGCGTAGCTGTAGTGGGTGTAGGCCCCGGGGTTGATGACGATGGCGTCGTACACCCCGTCGGCCTCCTGGATGGCGTCGATGATGGCCCCCTCGTGGTTGGACTGGAAGCAGCGGGCGGTGGAGCCATGGGCGGCGGCGTGGTCCTGAATGAGGGCGCACAGGGCGTCGTAGCTCTGGTCGCCGTAGATCCCCGGCTCCCGCCTGCCCAGCAGGTTCAGGTTGGGGCCGTTGATGATGAGGAATTTCATGACTGGGACACCTCCAAGTAAATGGTGGAAATCAGGCGTTCAGCCTCCTGGGGGCCGTCCCCGCAGGGGATGATGTAGTCCGCCCAGCGGTAGTAGATGGGGGAGCGGCGGGCATAACGCTCCAAAAAGTCCTCCCGCCCCCCCTGGGCCAGGGGGCGGCCGGACACGTCCAGCCCGCAGTAGGTCTCCCCCGGGTCCCGGTCCAGCCAGAATACCAGGCCGTTTTCCTTCAAAGCGGCGATGGCCCCCTCCTGCATGGGCAGGCCCCCGCCGCAGGCGATCACCAGCCCCTGCCGCCCGGACAGCTCCCGGCACAGCTCCAGCTCCAGCGCCCGGAACCCCTCCTCTCCGTCCTGGGCGAATATGTCCGGGATGGCGCGGCCCTGCCGCTGCTCAATGAGGGCGTCGGTGTCCGCCAGCTCCCGGCCCAGCCGTTGGGCCAGCAGGCGGCCCACGGTGGTCTTGCCGCTGCCCATCATGCCGATCAACACGAGGTTTTTTTCCATGGCCCGCTCCTCTCTCCAAAACGTTTCACGTGAAACACTCGTTCTTATTCCTGCCCCAGATTGGAGGGGAACCAGCCCAGCACCCGGAACTCCCCGGTGGTCTGGGCCAGCTCGTGGAGGGCGTCCTCCACGGCGGGGCTGCCCGGCTCCCCAGTGAACTCCAGAAAGAACATGTACTCCCAGCTCCGCCCGGGCAGGGGTCGGGACTCCAGCTTCACCATGTTCAGCCCGTGGACGGAGAAGACGGTGAGCACCTCGTGGAGGGACCCGGCCTGGTGGGGCAGGACAAAGAGGGTGCTGATTTTGTCCGCGCCGGGGCGCAGCTCCAGCCGGGGGGACACCACCACAAACCGGGTGGTGTTATGGGTGTTGTGGTTGACGCCCCGGGCCAGGATCTCCAGCCCGTAGATCTCCGCCGCCCGCGCCGAGCAAATGGCGGCCTTTGTCAGGTCGCCGCTGTCCGCCACCATTTTGGCCGACCCGGCGGTGTCCGCCTGGGGGACCTGCTTCCAGCCCGGATGGGCGTTGAGATACCGCTCACACTGAAACAGCCCCTGCTCGTGGGAATAGACGTGGGTGATCCCTTCCAGAGAGGCCCCGGGCAGGGCCATGAGGCAGTGCTCCACCCGCACCGTGGTCTCCCCCACCATGTAGCACTCGTACTGGGTGAGCAGGTCGCAGATCTGCCGGATGGCCCCGGTGGAGCTGTTCTCGATGGGCAGCACGGCGTAGTCCGCCCGTCCCTCCCGCAGGGCCAGGAAGCAGTCCTCGAACTGCTCCAGCCCGGCGGTGTCCGCGCCCGGGCCGAAGAAGTCCAGCGCCGCCTGCTCGCTGTAGGCCCCCGGCTCCCCCTGGTACACCACCCGGGGGGCGGAGACGGGGGAGCGCTGGGCGCTTTGGGCCTGCCGCCAGCGCAGGACGCCGGGGTTGTCCGGCCCCTGGCCCAGCAGGTCCCGCTGCTGCCGCCGGGACAGGGCCATGATGGTCTGGTACAGGGTGATGACGGCGGGGCGCAGCTCCTCCCCGGCCAGCTCCCCCTTGTTGCGGAGCACCTGGCGCTCCCGCTCCTGGTCCAGCACCGGGATGCCCCGCTCCCGCTTGTACGCCCCCACCCGGGCGGTCACGTCCATCCGCCGGCGGAACAGCTCCACCAGCTCCCGGTCGATGGCGTCGATGTCCCGGCGCAGGTCTTGCAGCTCGTCCATCAGCGGTACCTCTCCTTCAGCTCGGCGTAGTGCTCCGCGTTGCGGCGCAGGCCGGCGATCTCCTCTTCCGTCAGGGACCGGACCACCCGGGCGGGGCTGCCCAGCACCAGGGAGCCGTCGGGGGCGTCCATCCTCCCCGTCACCACGGCCCCCGCCCCCACCATGCAGTTTCTGCCGATTTTGGCGAAGTCCAGCAGGGTGGCGCCCATGCCCACAATGGTGTTGTCCCCCACCTGGGCCCCGTGGACGATGGCCCCGTGGCCCACCGAGACGTATTCCCCCAGCACCGTGGGGGCCTTCTCCGAGTGGAGGACGGCGCAGTCCTGGACGTTGCAGCCCGCCCCCAGGGCGATGGGCCTGCCGTCCCCCCGTAGCACGGCGTTGAACCACACCGAGCAGCCCTCGCCCAGGGTCACATCTCCCACCACCGCCGCGCCGGGGAGGATGACCACGCCCTCATCTGTTTGACGCAGAGTTTTTAAATCCATATTTGATTCCTCACAGTTTTCTTTTTGCCTCGCCCCAGAGGGGACAGCCCGCAGTTGTCAGATTCCCAATAGTTCACAGGCAGCCAGCGCCGCCGCCGCCTCGATCACCGGCACCGCCCGGTGGACCACACAGGGGTCGTGCCGCCCCTGGAGCTCCAGCACGGCGTTCTCCCCCTTCGCCAGGTCCACGGTGAACTGCTGCCGGGCGATGGAGGGGGTGGGCCGCAGGGTGACCTCAAACACCAGGGGCATTCCGTTGGTGATGCCGCCGTTGATCCCCCCGGCGCAGTTCTGCTCCCCCTTCACCGAGCCGTCCCCGTCCACGTACAGCGGGTCGTTGGCCTCCGACCCCCGCATGAGGGCGAAGGCCACCCCCGCGCCAAAGGCCACCGCCTTCACCGCCGGGACGGCGAACAGGTATTGGGAGAAAATTCCCTCGGCATTGCGGCCAAAATCCGGCTCCCCCAGCCCGGGGGGCAGGCCGAACACACCGCACTCAATGGCTCCGCCCACCGAATCCAGATCGTTTTTGGCCTCCAGAATCGCGGCCTGCATCTCCCCGCCCTTCTCGTCGTTGAGGACGGGGAAGTCCTTGGCGGCGGCGGCCCGCAGGGATTCCCAGTCCTCCAGGGCGTCGTCGCCGATGCCGTAGATGGAGGAAATGTGGGCCCCCACAAAGACGCCCCGCTGTGCCAGCGCCTGCTTGGCCACCCCCCCGGCGAACACCAGGGGTGCGGTGAGCCGCCCGGAGAAGTGCCCGCCCCCCCGGTAGTCGTTGAACCCGCCATAGCGCACATGGGCGGCGTAATCGGCGTGGCCAGGGCGGGCAAGGTCCTTGGTGCGGGCGTAGTCCGCCGAGCGGGTATCGGTGTTTTCCATGACGGCGCACAGGGGCGCGCCGGTGGTACGGCCCTCAAACACGCCGGAGAGGATCCGGGGCTCATCCGCCTCCCGCCGGGCGGTGGACAGGGGGCTTTTCCCCGGGGCCCGGCGGGCAAGATCAAAGCGGACGGCGTCCAGGTCCAGCTCCAGCCCCGGGGGGACGCCCTCCAGCACCACGCCGATGGCGGGGCCGTGAGACTCGCCGAAAATGGAATATTTCATGGTTTTATAACTCCTTGTGGTGGGATTTGCCGCCGGGAGCCGGGCGGACATAGACCGCCTCCGTGCAGTCGAATTCCCCGGTGGCCCGGAAGCCAAACCCCTCATAGAGCCGCACCGCCCGGGTGTTCCCCGGCTCCACGGTGAGATAGATCTCTCTGGGCCCGTACAGGGCGTACATCTCCTCCAGCACCAGGGGGAGGGCCTGGGCCCCCAGCCCCCGGCCCTGGCAGTCCACGTCGATCATATACCGGCACAGCAGGGGGACGTCCCCCCACTCCTCCCACAGCCCGAAAAAGGCGAAGCCCACGGGCCTGCCGTCGGAACAGATCAGGCGGCAGGTCCAGGCGGGGTCATAGGCGGCCTGGAGCAGGGAGAAAGCGTTGCTGGTCACCCACTCCTGGTCCAGGGGGTTTAGCCGTTCCCGGTCGGTGGTGAGCAGGGCGGCCTGCTTCCAGTTGTCCGGGCCGATGGGGGCCAGGGACAGGTCATAGCGCCGCTCTATTTTTCCTCCCAGCCGCTCAAAGTCCTCCCAGAAGCCGGGGTAGGACTTGGCCACGCATTCCGCCGCGTTGATTGTCACGGGATGATTGCAGCGGACAGCGGCAATGGCCGCCATCATGGCGATGCGGTGGTCGTTGAAGCTGTCCACCGTGACGCCCCCGGCCAGCGTTTCTTTGCCCCGAATTTCCAGGAAGTCCGGCCCTTCTGTGACGTCCGCGCCCATGGCGTTGAGCACCGCCGTGACGGAGGAAAGCCGGTCGCTCTCCTTGAGCCGCAGGCGGGCGGCGTTGATGAGCCGGGTTACGTTGCCGCCGGGGCAGAGGGCCGCCATGGCCGCCAGAGGGGGGACCAGGTCGGGGCAGCCGGACACGTCGTAGTCATTGCTCCCCATAAAGAATTGGTCGAAGTAGTCCGCCATCACCCGGTCGCCCTGGGTGGAGCGGAAGTTCAATCCGCTCACGTTCACATCCGACAGATACATGGCCGCGTACCAGAACGCCGCCTGGGACCAGTCCCCCTCCACCTGAACCTTCGCGGCCCGGTAGGTCTGGTTTCCCTGGGGGTGGTACTGGGGGGGCAGGGACATGGTGACGGGCATCTCCACCCCGAACTGGCCCATGGCCTGGAGGGTCATTTGGATATAGCCCTCGCTCTCCAGGGGGGTGGTGGGGATGATGGCCGAGGGGCCGTTCAGCAGAGGCAGGGCGAACAGCAGCCCGGTGAAAAACTGGGAGGACACATCCCCCGGCAGGCGGTACTCCCCGGGGGTGAGCGTTCCCGCCACGGTGAGCGCGCCGTCCTTCAGCTCATAGAAAATGCCCTTTTCGTCGAAGAGGTCAAAGTAGGGCCTCAGCGGCCGCTCCATCAGCCGCCCCCGGCCGGTGAAGATTCCCCCGCCCCGCACCGCCAGCGCGATGGGGATCAGGAAGCGCAGGGTGGAGCCGCTCTCTCCGCAGTCCAGCCGGGGATAGGCCATGCGCCGCAGGGGGGACATGGCGTTGGCCCCCATGCCCCGCACCGTGACAGTGCTCCCCGCCCAGGAAACCCCCGCGCCCAGTTCCTCCAGGCAGTTGACGGTGGCCTTGATGTCCTGGGAGCGGGCCATATTGGTGATCACGCTCTCCCCGTGGGCCAGGGCGGCGGCGATGAGCAGGCGGTGGCTCTGGCTCTTGGACGGGGGCGGGGTAACGGTCCCGGACAGTCTGCCGGGGGTGATGGTGACGTTCATGGCGGTTTCCTCCTGACTGTAGAGCATCTGTAGGGGCGGGGCTTGCCCCGCCCGTTGTACCGAAATGCTCGTTGTTTTGCGGGAGGGGCAAGCCCCTCCCCTACAGTATGCGGGGATCAAGCAGCCCCATGAGCTGTGCCTTGGGCAGCTTGTGGGGGACGGCATGGCCGATTTTGTCCAGCAGAATCAGGGTGATGTCCGCCCCGGCCCCCTTTTTGTCCAGGCCGACGGCGGCGGCGTAGTCCTCCATCGAACAGGGAATGGAGGTGGGCAGGCCCAGGGCGGCCAGCGCGCCCTCAATGCGCCCCGGCACCTCCGACCGGGTGACCCCCAGCGCCGCCCCCAGCTTTGCCGCGGCGCACATGCCCGCCGCCACTGCTTCCCCGTGGCTCCACTCCACATAGTGCCCCGCCAGCTCGTAGGCGTGGCCCAGGGTGTGGCCGAAGTTGAGGAGCATCCGCAGGCCGGTGTCCCGCTCGTCCTCCATGACAACCTTTCGTTTTATATCGCAGCAGGTATACAAAATATGTTCAATATCGGCCGTCAATTCGGGGCGGGAGGGCCGGGCGGTGAGAAAATCAAAGAATTCAGCGTCCCAAATGCAGCCGTACTTGACCACCTCCGCCATGCCGTCCATGAACTGGGGCAGGGGCAGCGTGTCCAGCGTGTCCGGGTCCATAAGCACCAATTTGGGCTGGTGGAAGGCCCCGGCCAGATTTTTGCCGTGCTCCAGGTCCACCGCCACCTTCCCCCCCACGGAGGAGTCCACCTGGGCCAGCAGGGTGGTGGGGATCTGGACAAAGGCCACCCCCCGCAGGATGGTGGCGGCGGCAAAGCCCGCCAGGTCCCCCACCACCCCGCCCCCCAGGGCAATGACCCCGTCGGTGCGGGTGAGGCCGAAGTGCATCAGGTATTCCCACAGCTCCACAAGGTGCGCGGCGTCCTTGCTTTTCTCTCCGGCGGGGATCACAAACAGCCCCACCTGGAAGCCGGCCAGCTGCAAGCCGGCCTTGACCTGGTCATAGCAGAGGGGGTGGACGTTGGTGTCGGTGACCACCGCCAGCTTGCGGGCCTTTGGCAGGACGGCCCGCACCCGCTCCCCCGCCTGGGAGAGCAGGCCCCGCTGAATTAAAATATCGTACTCCCGGCCCGGCAGGGCCACGGTGAGGGTTGTCATGTCAAATACCCCTTTCTGTAGGGCGGGGGCAATGTGTGCCAGCGGCACACGTCCATCGCCGACCCAGTCGGAGACGGGATTCCTGCCCCGCCCGCCATTACACCAATTTCTTCCCCATCAGCTCAATGAGCGGGTTCAGCTTCCCCATGAGATGCCGGAACTTCTCCGGCGTGAGGGACTGGGCCCCGTCGCACTTGGCGCAGGGCGGGTCGTTGTGCACCTCCACCATCAGGCCGTCCGCCCCCACCGCCACGGCCGCCATGGCCAGGGGCTCCACCATCCAGTACATCCCGGCGGCGTGGGAGGGGTCCACCACGATGGGCAGGTGGCTCATCCTCCGGATGGCCGGGATGGCGGACAGGTCCAGGGTGTTGCGGGTATAGGTCTCAAAGGTCCGCACACCCCGCTCGCACAAAATCACGTTCTCGTTGCCCGCGGCCATGATGTACTCCGCCGACATGATCCACTCCTCGTAGGTGTTGGACAGCCCCCGCTTGAGCAGCACCGGCTTGGACAGCCTGCCCACCTCCTTGAGCAGGTCGAAGTTCTGCATGTTCCGGGCCCCCACCTGCACCAGGTCCACCTTTTCCTCAAACAGCTGGCAGTACCGGGGGGCCATGATCTCGGACACGATGGGCAGGCCGGTGTCCGCCTTGGCCTCCAGCAGCAGCTCCAGCCCGTCGGTGCCCATGCCCTGGAAGGAGTAGGGCGACGTGCGGGGCTTGAACGCGCCCCCCCGCAGCAGGGCGGCCCCGGCGTCCTTCACGTCCCGGGCCACCCCCACGATCTGCTCCTCACTCTCCACCGAGCAGGGCCCGGCGATGACGGTAAACCGGTCCCCGCCGCCGATGGGCACGCCGGATACGTCCGCCACCGTGTCCGCCGGGTGGAATTTGCGGTTTGCCTTTTTGTAGGGCTCCTGTACCCGCATGATCCGTTCCACGTCGTCGTTCATGGAGAGCTTGTCCATGTCGATGTGGGCGGTGTCCCCCACCAGCCCCAGAATGGAGCAGCCCACCCCGTTGGTGACGCCCACGGCGACGCCGTGATCCCGCTCCAGCTGGGCCACCAGCGTTTGAATTTTCTCCTGGCTCACGCCCGGTTTCATGACGATAACCATAAAATTTCCCCCTTTTTTCAATAAAAAGAAGCCCATGGGCCGCGGAGCGCGGGCCATGAGCTTCCCAAAATGCAGATTCAGGCGGGGTTCAATCCCCCTGGCTCACGCGCCGCGTCTCTCCACGCCAAAGCAGCCGAACCCGTAAAATCGAGTCCAGCCATAGCCGGCGGTGAAGCTGTGGGCGGCGGAAGCAGTCATGGGAATACCTCGCTGACAATGGATTTGGAGACATTATATCCTTTCCCGCGGCAAAATGCAAGGGTTTTTTGTCGCCCTCACTCCGCTGGGGCTGCGGAGGGGGTGCCCAGCACGGTGAGGCTGGCCGGGTCGAAGGTCATGGTCACCGCCTCCTCGGACAGGCCCATGAACTCGTACACCTCAAACTCCACGGGGGAGGCGGTGTTGGGCAGCAGGAAGGCACACTGCACGTCAGTGCTGGCGCCGGGGCGCAGCTCCTTCAGGGAGGTGCCGGAGGTGTACTGGGGGTTGCTGGACAGCAGAATGGCGGTATCCAGCTGCACGCCGTCCTGGAAGGCCCGCTCGGTGAAGGCGGTCATGGCGTTGATGGTGGCCTGGCTGTTGTTGGTCCAGGTGTAGGTGATGAGGATGGCGGGATTGCCCTCATAGTCCTGGGTGACGATAGCGCTTTGAATCTCCACGAAGTAGTCGCCCAGGGTGCCGGGCTCCGCCTGGGCGCTGGGGGAGGGCTCCTCACTGGGGGAGGGCTCCTCGCTGGCGGCGGGCTGGGAGGGGGCCTCCGAGGCCGGGGGGGTGGGGTCAGCCTCCTGGCTCTGGGCGGGGGGCGGGGTGGCCTGGACGGGGTTCTGGCCGTTCACCGCCGACACCGCGAAATAGATCACCAGCCCCAGTATGAACACCCCCACCACCGCCAGCAGGGCGATGAGCACGGCGTTGAGGATGCCGCTGCCCTCCGGCTCGCTCTCCTCCTCCGGCTCCCGCAGGGGCATCCGGTAGAAGAAGGCCCCCAGCACCTGTTTGAGGTAGTTTTTAGCCTCCCGCTCGGGGAGGGCGTCAATGGCGGCGTTGCGCTTCTTGGGGTTGCGCTCCAAAATCACCTGCTTCAGGGGGGTGATGGTCTGGGGCCGCTGGGCGGGGCCCATGGGGATGGACACGTCGTTATCGCCGTACCCGCCAATGCCGATGTCCAGCAGGGCCAGAAAGGCGCACAGCGCGCACCAGGCCGCCCAGATGGCCAGATCGGCGAAGTCCCCCGCCATCACAAAGCCGATGACGGCCCCGATGCCGTACAGGATGGCCATGGCGATATCCCCGCCCCGGCTGCCGTTGTGGGTGGCCAGGGCCACGATGCCGCCGGTGAGCAGGGTGATGGCCACCACCACGCCGGCGGTGCCGGAGGACTGTCCATTTTGAGACAGGATATTCCACATCCCCGCGAAAAAGGATTGAAACACCACAAACAGGCTGACGGCGATGGACAGCACTCCAGATACAATCTTCCAGATTCTCATGGGCAAACCCTCCCAATTTTACTAGTATGCAGTTTATGCCGAAACGGGGACAATGTCAATGGAAATTGTAAAAATGGCGGAGCGGGCGCGGCCCGCGGGAAAAAGGGGGCGCGGAGCAAAAAAACACCTTGCGCCCTGGGCTCTTTTGCCGTATCATAAGGTCGATAATGGTTGAAATTCCCCAGATCCAGGCGGACGGCCCCGGGCCGGGCCGCCATCCTATCCCATAATGGGGGAAAGGCGCGGGAGCAGCCCATGGAAGAGCTCATATTTTACCAGCGCATGAACCGAGGCCGGCACCCCGAGGGCGCGGGCCCGGAGCAGAGCGAATACTGCATATTTTACGGCCCCATCCGGGAGCCGGTGGTCCGGCAGCGGATCCTCGGCGACGAGCAGAGCCTCACCCTGGAGCTGCTCTACGGGGGGGAGGACCTGCCGGGGGAGCTGCGCCTGCGCCAGGCGGGGAGCAATCTGGTGATCGAGGAGTCCCCCCAGGGGCTGTTCCGGGAGTTTTTGGAGGAGCGCAGCGTCAAGTATCTGGGCCAGGGGCTGATGTACGCCCTCCAATTCGCCATCGCCCAGCTGTCCGCCCTGGTGGAGCAGGGGGTGGAGGACATGAAGCTGCTGGAGAACAGCCTGGACAGCCACATCGACAACAGCGGAACCTACCGCATTCTGGACTTCCGGCGCAAGTACACCGAGTACGGCGGCCGGGTCATCGGGCTCAAGGAGATCATCGCCCGCATCGACAAGGGGTACTTCCCCATGCAGATGCAGAACAGCTACGTGCTCCAGGGGCAGGTGGCGCTGGAGTTCCGCTTTCTGGAGGAGCGGTACGAGCTGATCAAGAACACCGTTATCAAGGACCTGGACACCTACACCTCCATTGTCAACAACAACATCAACCGCAACGCCCGGCTGCTCAGCCTGGTTTCCCTGGGGGCGGTGGCGCTGAACTTCATGTTCGGCGGACTGCTGGCGGTGAACCCGGTGATCGGCATTGTGGGCGGCGTGGTCATCGGCGGAGTGACTGCGGGGGCGGCGGTGTCCTACCGGGCGGGGGGCATCCACAATGTGATCCAGCTGGGCCGGGACCGCCTCCGCCCGGCGCTGGGGGCCAAGCCCCTCCGCCAGCTCCCCGACGGAGAGGAGGTCCCCGCCGGGGACGGCCCGGAGCCCCGCGCCCAGGGCACAGAGGGGCAGGAGGACGGACAGCCCTAAGGGGCCCGTCAGATGAGAACTGTTTTTCATCCGCCGAGGCGGCGCGGTCCCCATGGGCCGCGCCGCTTTTTTGTCAATTTTGCGGGGTAGTCAAAAATGGCCGCTTCGCGCAAAAAAATACCGTTCAAGCTCAAAATAAAGCGTTGTGTACGGGTATTTTTTTGTTATAATGAAACTACATTTCCATCATCATCCAAGGCAGTCCGCCCGCTCGGAGGCAAACGGCGCAACATGCGATCTAGGGAGGCGAAAAAGCAATGGGAGAGTTCAAAAAAATATCGGAACAGGTTGACGTGGAGCTGCTCCAGTCCATCCAGGACAAGTGCTCCAAGGCCATGGGGCTGGCCTTCGTTACCGTGGATTACAAGGGCCGGCCCATCACCCGGTACAGCGGCTTCACCCACCACTGCATGCTGGGGCGGGACCTCCAGGGCTTTTCCGAGATGTGCGAGCAGTGCGACGCCCACGGCGGGCTCCACGCCGCCATCACAGGGCAGCCGTACATCTACCGCTGCCACGCGGACCTGGTGGATTTCGCCGTACCGCTGATCCTGGACGACAACTACCTGGGCTCGGTGATGGGCGGCCAGGTGCGCCTCACCGACGCGGAGGAGCGGGAGCTGGAGTACATCATCCCCCGGGCCAACTGGCGCAAGAACGAGGCCATGGGGGAGGCCTACCGCCACGTGCGGGAGATGACCTATGACAAGCTGCTGGCCTCGGTGCAGGTGGTGCGGGACATGTTCCTCTACGCCATGCAGGACCGCCGGGCCCGGGGCCCCGCCCGGCCCCAGGAGGGCCGGGGCCAGGAGCAGGCCGAGGAGCAGGCCGCCCGGTCCGACCTGGAGCTGTCCATTCGCCGGCAGGAGCGCACCGCCCTGTGGCAGCAGGAGTCGTCGGACCAGTTCTTTTTTGTGATGAACCTGATCACCCAGCTGGCCTACCGGGAGGGGGCGTCCCAGACCGGGGAGGTGGCCCTGGATTTCGCCGACATCATCCGCTACACCATTGAGACGGAGCGCAAGCTGTCCTCCCTGGGGGAGGAGCTGAACTACGCCGAGGCCTACCTCCGGGTGCAGAAGGCCTGGTGGGGGGAGATGCTGGACTACCGCGTGTCGGTGCAGAAGCAGTACTGGGGGATCAACTGTCCGTTTCTCATCTTCCGGTCCATTGTGGAGATGGTGCTCCAGTCCTTCGGCGGCGAGGAGGAGCAGCGGCGGGTTCAGATCGAGGCGGAGGAGATCGGCAAGGAGCTGCTCCTGCACATACTGTCCAACAGCGGAGGGGTGACCCCGGAGGAGATGGAGAGCCGGGCGGACGCCTATTTGATGAAGGAGCACAGCTCCCTGCGGGACCTGAACCGGAACCTGAAGCGGGTGATGGGGAAGGGCTGCGACCTGTCCGTCGGCCGCCGGAGCGACGGGCAGACGGGCTGCGACATCCGGCTGAGACTGCCCATGAAATGGCGGTGACGCGGGTACGGCGGGATCGCGGGAGAGGGGGCTGAGACCATGTGCCGCATTTTGATTCTGAATGAAAACAAGCTGGAGCGGGAGAACGTCCGGAAAATCCTGGGCCGGGGACTGCCGGAGGCGGAGCTGCTGGCCGCCGCCGCCCCGGGGCAGGTGCTGGACCTGCTGGGAGAGGGGCCCGCCAGCCTGTTCATCGCCGACGTGCCCTGGTTCGACCTGGCCCACTGCGACGTGATCGCCTCCGCCAAGGAGCTGGCCCCCGAGATGCCCATTCTGGTCACCTCCACGGGGAAGCGGGGGGACATCGTGGCCAACGTGTGGCGGCTGGGGGTGGAGGACTACCTGCTCAAGCCCTACCGCCCGGAGTGGCTGGTGGCGGCGGCCCGGGTGATGATGCAGTGGGGCGGCAGGGCGGCGGGCGAGTGGGAAAAGGAGCACCGGGAGCGGTACCTGAAGCTGGCCGCCGAGCACATGCAGACCTTCCGCTATAAAAAATGCACCAACACCACAAAAGATTACCTTGATTCCCTGTACGAGCAGACGGATGATATAGATGTGATCCGCTTCAGCGCGCTGCTCTTCGCCGAGGGGCTGGCGCGGCTGGGCAATTCCCTGGGCCCCTCCGCCCAGCTGAAGCTGTCCGCCGTGATGGAGCGCTTCCGCCTGCGCTTCGACCAGCAGGGCCGCAAATATGACACCTTCCTGGTGCTGGAAAAGATGTGGGGGATCATCTTCGACGCCATCGACGAGGACCGGTGCTACGCGGTCAGCGACGAACAGCGGGTGCTCAACTACGTGGACCGCAACGTGAAGGAGGGCATCGGCCTGGACGAGGCGGCGGAGTACGCCAACATGAGCTCCAGCTATTTCAGCAAGTTTTTCAAGCGGATCACCGGCGTGAATTTCATCACCTACATGATGGACGGCAAAATCAGCGCCGCCAAGAGCATGCTGACGGACACGGACATGCCCGTGGTCAACATCGCCTACGAGCTGTCCTACAGCGAGACCAACTATTTCGGCAAGGCCTTTAAGAAAAAGGTGGGGCTCACCCCCACCGAGTACCGGGAGCGGCACCGCAAAAGCCGGCGGGAGGCTCTGGGGAGCCGCTGAGGCCCGCCCCGCGGGCCGGCCCCAATCAGGCGCGGACAGGCGCGGGGAGGTTATGGGATGCAGGAATTCAGCTTCAGCACCAGAGTATACTTCGGGGAGGGCGCCCTGGAGAGGCTGCGCCGGGTGGAGGACAAGAGGGTGCTCATCGTCACCGACCGCTTCATGAGCCAGCTGGGGGTGGCCGGGCGGGTGGCCTCCTTCCTCACCCGCTGCCAGGTCAGCGTGTTCGACGGGGTGGTGCCCGACCCGCCTGTGGAGGTGGTCGCCGCCGGGGTGGAGGCCTTCCGGGCCTGCGGGGCCCAGGCGGTGGTGGCCGTGGGGGGCGGCTCCACCATCGACGCGGCCAAGGCCATCCGGGCCATCGCCAAGCAGGCCCTGGGCGTGGACACCGACAAGATGGAGTGCTTCGCCGTCCCCACCACCAGCGGCACCGGCTCCGAGGTGACGGACTACGCCGTCATCACCGACCAGGCCAAGGGCGTCAAATACCCCCTGGCCAGCCAGGCCCTGCGGCCCATGGTGGCCATACTGGACCCGGAGCTCACCGTGTCCGCGCCCCCCTCGGTGACGGCGGACGCGGGGATGGACGTGCTCACCCACGCCCTGGAGGCCTACGTGTCCACCGGTTATAACGACTTCTCCGACGCTATGTGCGAGAAGGCGGTGTCCCTGGTGTTCCGCTTCCTCCCCCTGGCGGTGGCCGACGGGAGCGACCTGCTGGCCCGGGAGAAGATGCACAACGCCTCCTGCATGGCGGGGCTGGCCTTCAACTCCGCCGGGCTGGGGCTGAACCACGGCATGGCCCACGCCATCGGCGGCAAGCTGCACATCGCCCACGGGCGGATCAACGCCATTCTGCTGCCCAAGATTCTGGCCTTCAACGCGGACCTGACCACGGTGCACAAGGGGGAGTACTGCGTGGCGGCCCGGAAGTACCAGCGCATGGCCAAGGTGCTGGACCTGCCCGCCCCCAACGTGCGCCTGGGGGTGACCAACCTGATCCACGAGGTGGAGAAGCTCAACCGTAGGATCGGCATACCCGCCACGCTGAAGGCCCAGGGAACAGACCTGGACAGGGTGCGGGAGCTGCGGGAGGAGCTGGTGTCCGCCGCCCTGGCCGACGCCACCACCGCCTCCAACCCCCGGCGGGCCGAGGCGGCCCAGGTGGAACGAATCCTCGCCGAGATCATGGGATAACTCCCGGAAAACCGCAAAATTTGGGACATCCGGGCAAGAGACCCGCCCCGCAGCGGCACCGCTGCGGGGCGGGTCCTTTGCGTTTGGGGAAAAATCTTGGCGGAAACGGAGAAATTGTCCTGAGGAGTAAAAATTCGACTTGGGGAGAATGGACAAAAAAGTACCTGCTGGGGTCAAGAAAATCTGGTCCCGCCTTCTGTATAATGTAACATGGCAGGCCCGTGCAGGCCGCACGCCCCGCAGGGGCGGGACGCGCCGTGGGCCATCAATAAATCGAAGGAGGCAGCAACATGCAGAAGGAAGCTCTGGGCATGGTGGAAACGAAGGGTCTGGTGGGCGCCATCGAGGCCGCCGACGCCATGGTGAAGTCCGCCAACGTGGCTCTGGTGGGGTACGAGAAGATCGGCTCCGGCCTGGTCACCGTGATGGTCCGCGGCGACGTGGGCGCGGTGAAGGCGTCCGTGGACGCCGGCTCCGTGGCCGCCGAGAAGGTGGGCGAGGTGGTCTCCGTCCATGTCATTCCCCGGCCCCACAGCGACGTGGAGAAGATTCTCCCCCACATGGAGTAACGGCCGCATCCCGGTTCGACAGCTTTCACATCACAAACATCACTTCTAAATGGAGGTAAAACACATGGATGAATTGGTCAGCAAGGTTATGGATGAGGTCATGAAAAAGATCGGCGGCACCGCCGCCGAGGAGAAGTGCGCCTGCGAGGCCAAGTGCAACCTGACCGAGTTTGTGGGCACCGCCATCGGCCACACCATCGGCCTGGTCATCGCCAACCTGGATCACCAGATTCACGACGCCCTGAAGATCGACCCCAAGTACCGCGCCATCGGCATCATCTCCGACCGCACCGGCGCCGGCCCCCAGATCTTCGCCGCCGACGAGGCTGTGAAGGCCACCAACACGGAGTGCCTCATGGTGGAGTGCCCCCGAGACACCGAGGGCGGCGGCGGCCACGGCTGCCTGATCGTCTTCGGCGCCGAGGACGTTTCCGACGCCCGCCGGGCGGTGGAGGTGGCCCTGCGCGAGACCGAGGTTCACTTCGGCGACGTGTACGGCAGCAGCGCCGGCCATCTGGAGTTCCAGTACACCGCCCGCGCCAGCTTCGTGCTGAACAAGGTCTGGAACGCCCCTCTGGGCAAGGCCATGGGCATCATCTCCTGCGCCCCCGCCGGCATCGGCATCCTGTGCGCGGACGCCGCGGTGAAGGCGGCCAACGTCGAGGTGCTGAGCGTGGCGACCCCCGGCAACGGCGGCACCAGCTACTCCAACGAGGTCAACACCTTCTTCTATGGTGACTCCGGCGCGGTGAAGCAGGCCATCATCGCCGCCCGCGATGTGGGTATGCAGGCCCTGAGGACCTTGGAGCCCAGCGAGGAGCTGAAGTCCTCCACCACCCCCTACATCATTTAATCAAGCCGGGAAGGAGCATAAGCTATGAAATCGAAGCGTTTTGAAGCTCTGGCAGCCCGCCCGGTCAACCAGGACGGGTACGTGCAGGAGTGGCCTGAGGTCGGCCTGATCGCCATGAACAGCCCCTTCGACCCCAAGCCCAGCATCAAGATTGAGAACGGCAGAATCGTGGAGATGGACGGCAAGACCCGGGCCGACTTCGACATGCTGGACACCTTCATCGCCGACCACGCCATCCGGCTGGGCAACGCGGAGAAGGCCATGGCCATGGATTCCCTGGACATCGCCCGCAAGATCGTGGACATCAACGTGTCCCGGGACGAGATCCTGGACATCACCCTGTCCGTCACCCCCGCCAAGCTCACCGAGATCGTGGGCAAGCTCACCATCGTGGAGATCATGATGGGCATGACCAAGATGCGCGCCCGCCTGATGCCCGCCAACCAGTGCCACGTCACCAACGTGAAGGACAATCCCGTCCAGATCGCCGCCGACGCCGCCGAGGCCGCCGTGCGCGGCTTCGCCGAGATGGAGACCACCGTGGGCATCGCCCGGTACGCCCCCTTCAACGCCATGGCCCTGTTCGTGGGCGCCCAGGCCGGCCGTCCCGGCATCATGACCCAGTGCGCCCTGGAGGAGGCCACCGAGCTCCAGCTGGGCATGCGGGGCTTCACCACCTACGCCGAGACCATCTCTGTGTACGGCACCGAGCCGGTGTTCATGGACGGCGACGACACCCCCTACTCCAAGGCGTTCCTGGCCAGCTGCTACGCCAGCCGCGGCCTGAAGATGCGCTTCACCTCCGGCACCGGCTCCGAGGTCCAGATGGGCTACGCCGAGGGCAAGAGCATGCTGTACCTGGAGGCCCGCTGCCTGGCCGTCACCAAGGGCGCCGGCGTGCAGGGCACCCAGAACGGCTCCGTGTCCTGCGTGGGCGTGCCCGCCGGCGTGCCCGGCGGCATCCGCGCCATCGCCGCGGAGAACTTGATCGCCATGCTGCTGGATCTGGAGTCCACCACCTCCAACGACCAGACCTTTACCCACTCCGACCTGCGCCGGGTGGCCCGCAGCGTGCCCCAGCTCTTCTCCGGCACCGACTACATCTGCTCCGGCTACTCCGCCACCCCCAACTACGACAACATGTTCGCCGGCTCCAACTGGGACGCCGATGACTACGACGACTGGAACATCATCCAGCGGGACATGCGGATCGACGGCGGTTTGCAGCCCGTCAAGGAGGAGGACGTCATCAAGGCCCGCAACAAGGCCGCCCGGGCCCTCCAGGGGATATTCCGGGAGCTGGGCCTGCCCCCCATCACCGACGAGGAGGTGGAGGCCGCCACCTACGCCCGGGGCTCCGAGGATATGCCCAACCGCAACGTCAACGAGGACCTGAAGGCCATCGAGGCCATGATGGCCCGGAAGGTCACCGGCGTGGACTTCGTCAAGGCGCTGGACAAGGCCGGCTTCCCCGACGTGGCCCAGAACATCTACAACATGCTCCGCCAGAAGGTGGCCGGCGACTACCTGCACACCGCCTCCATCTTCGACAAGGACTTCCACGTCTTCTCCGGCGTGAACGCCCCCAACGACTACCACGGGCCCATGACCGGCTATCAGCTCAGCGAGGAGCGCTGGGAGCAGATCAAGAACATCCCCAACGCCATCCGGCCGGAAGACATCTAATCAGAGGGAGGGTCGAACTATGAATTTTGATGAAAATATGCTTCGCAGCGTGATTGAAGAGGTTCTCAAGGAGATGGGCGCAGCCTCGACCGCTCCCGCCGCGGCCCCCAAGGCCGCCCCTGTCAGCACCCTGTCCGCCGGCGAGATGACCCTGGCCGACACCGGCGAGGCCGCCCGGGGCGTGGCCCCCGACGAGGTGGTCATCGGCCTGGCCCCCGCCTTCGGCGTGTACCAGCACGAGACCATCATCCACCAGCCCCACAGCAAGGTGCTGCGGGAGATCATCGCCGGCATTGAGGAGGAGGGCATGAAGTGGCGCCTGATCCGGGTGTTCCGCACCTCCGACGTGTCCTTCATCGCCCATGACGCCGCCGAGTACTCCGGCTCCGGCATCGGCATCGGCATCCAGTCCAAGGGGACCACGGTAATCCACCAAAAGGACCTGCCCCCCCTGAGCAACCTGGAGCTGTTCTCTCAGGCGCCGCTGATCGAGATGGACACCTTCCGTCAGATCGGCAAGAACGCCGCCAAGTACGCCAAGGGCGAGGCCCCCACCCCCGTCACCGTGCGCAACGACCAGATGGCCCGCCCCACCTACCAGGCCATCGCCGCTCTGCTCCACATCAAGGAGACCGAGCACTGCGACCGGGACAAGAGGCCCCAGGCCGTCACCGTTTCGTTTAAGTAAAGGGAGGCAGGAACATGGATCAGGAACTCTTGATGAAACAGATCGTGGAGCAGGTTATGGCTGCCATGAATAAGGGCGCCGCTTCCGCTCCCTCTACCCCCGCGGGCGGCAGGATGACCGCCGCCAACTACCCCCTGGCCGAGAAGGAGACCGACAAGCTCAAGACCCCCACCGGCAAGCCCTTTAGCAGCCTGAGCTACGAAAAGGTGCTCTCCGGCGAGCTGACCTCCGACGACATGCGCATCGCCCCCGAGACCCTGGAGTATCAGGCCCAGGTGGCCGAGTCCGTCAACCGGGAGGCCTTCGCGGGCAACCTGCGCCGGGCCGCCGAGCTCATCGCCGTGCCCGACGAGCGCCTGCTGGAGATCTACAACGCCCTGCGCCCCTACCGCTCCACCAAGCAGGAGCTGCTGGACATCGCCAGCGAGCTGGACGGCAAGTACGGCGCCAAAACCGCCGCCGGCCTGGTGCGGGAGGCCGCCGAGGTCTACGAGAAGCGGGACCGGCTGAAGAAGTTCTGAGCAGCCGAAGAGTGAGGAGGCACCGCACATGAAAATCGTTGCAGGCATTGATATCGGCAACGCGACAACGGAAACCGCTCTGGCCAGGCTGGAGGCTGGCAGGCTGGAATTCCTGGCCAGCGGCACGGTGCCCACCACGGGGATCAAGGGGACCCGGCAGAACATCAACGGCATCTTCCACTCCCTGACCCGCGCCCTGGAGACGGCGGGGCTGGAGGTGAAGGACCTGTCCGAGGTGCGCCTCAACGAGGCCGCCCCGGTCATCGGCGACGTGGCCATGGAGACCATCACCGAGACCATCATCACCGAATCCACCATGATCGGCCACAACCCCTCCACCCCCGGCGGCATGGGCGTGGGGGTGGGGGAGACCGTTCTCATCACCGAGCTGGAGGACGCCCCCGGCGGCAAGGACTACATCGCCGTCATCCCCGCCAGCGTGGACTTTGAGGAGGCGGCCCGGCTCATCAACCAGGGCTCCGCCGGCACCCGGCAGGTCACCGCCGCCATCGTGCAGCGGGACGACGGCGTGCTCATCCACAACCGGCTGCACCGCAAGATCCCCATCGTGGACGAGGTGGCCCTGGTGGACAAGGTTCCCCTGGGCATGCGCTCGGCGGTGGAGGTGGCCGGGGTGGGCGGCGTGGTGGAGGTGCTGTCCAACCCCTACGGCATCGCCACCCTGTTCGGGCTGTCCTCGGACGAGACCCGGCAGGTGGTGCCCATCGCCCGGGCCCTCATCGGCAACCGCTCGGCGGTGGTCATCAAGACCCCCAGCGGCGACGTGAAGGAGCGCAAGATCCCCGCCGGCACCATGGAGCTGAAGGGCGCCATGCGCACCGTGAAGGTGGACGTGGACGACGGGGCGGACAAGATCATGAAGGCGGTGGAGTCCATCCCCGCCCTGGAGGACGTGCGGGGCGAGCCGGGCACCAACGCAGGGGGAATGCTGGAGAAGGTGCGCCAGGTGATGGCCAACCTGACTGGCCAGCACCCCCGGGACATCCACATCCAGGACCTGCTGGCGGTGGACACATTCACCCCCCAGAAGGTCCAGGGCGGCCTGGCCAACGAGTTCTCCCAGGAGAACGCCGTGGGCATCGCCGCCATGGTGAAGGCCGACCGCCTCCAGATGGAGGCCATTGCCAGGGAGTTCGCCGCGCAGATCGGCGTGAGCGTGGAGGTGGGGGGCGTGGAGGCCGACATGGCCATTCGCGGCGCCCTGACCACCCCGGGCACCAACAAGCCCCTGGCCATCCTGGACATGGGGGCCGGCTCCACCGACGCGTCCATCATCAGCGAGGACGGGACCATCCACTCCATCCATCTGGCTGGGGCGGGCAATATGGTCACCCTCCTCATCCAGTCGGAGATGGGCCTGGACAGCTTCGACACGGCGGAAGACGTGAAGAAGTACCCCATGGCCAAGGTGGAGAGCCTGTTCCACATCCGCCACGAGAACGGCACCGTGGAGTTTTTCCCCACCCCGCTGGACCCCAATATTTTCGCCAAGGTGGTCATCCTCAAGGAGGGCAAAATGCTCCCCCTGGAGGGAGACTGGTCCATGGAGAAGATCCGCCTCATCCGCCGTCAGGCCAAGCAGAAGGTGTTCGTCACCAACGCCATTCGGGCCCTCACCCGGGTCAGCCCCACGGGCAGCGTCCGGGACATCCGGTTCGTGGTGCTGGTGGGCGGCTCCGCCCTGGACTTCGAGGTGCCTCAGATGGTCACCGATGCCCTGTCCCAGTACAAGGTGGTGGCCGGCCGGGGCAACATCCGGGGCAGCGAGGGTCCCCGCAACGCGGTGGCCACCGGCCTGGTGCTGTCGGCGCTGGAAGGGGGGGCCTGACCCATGGCCACGCCCATTGAAATGACCAAGCCCAATATCCACGTTCTGGCCAGCCCCGACGCCGCCCCGTCAGCCCTGCGGCAGCTGACCTACGGCATGGAGGAGGAGGGCATCCCCTGGGAGCAGGGGAGCCGCCAGGGCATGGACGCACTGGCCATGGCCTGGGAAGCCGCCCAGGCCTCCCGGCTGGAGGTGGGACTGGGGCTGGACCGGCAGTTCGCGGTCCTGCACTACTCCAAGCTGGGGCAGGAGCGGCCTCTTTACCGGGTCCCCGCCCGGCAGGCCGACCAGGTGCGGGCCCTGGGGGCCAACGCCGCGCGGCTGGTCAAGAAATTGCCGCTGAAACCTCTGGAGTAGGAGGTACGTGTATGCAGAAGAGTTTAGGACTCATCGAGACCCAGGGCCTGGCGGGCGGCATCGAGGCCGCTGACGCCGCGGTGAAGTCCGCCAACGTGGAATTGATCGGCTACGAGCTGACCCGCGGCGGCGGCTGGACCACCGTGAAGATCCAGGGCGACGTGGGGGCGGTGAAGGCCGCCGTGGACGCCGCCCGGATCGCCGCCGGAAAGGTCACCCGGGTGGTGAGCACGCGGGTGATCCCCCGCCCCGCCGACGGGCTGGAGCGGCTGATCCGCAGCGCGGACACCGTGGGCTGGAAGCCTCCGGAGCCCCCTGCGGACCCGGAACCCCCCGCCCCGCCGGAGCCCCCCGCGGGTCCCGATGAGCCGGAAAAGGAAGAACCCGTCCCGCCTGCGGAAGAGGCCGACGAGGACGAGACCCCGGCGGTTCCCGGGGCGGAGGAGGTCCCCATCCCAGCGGAGGAGCCCGCCCCTGAAATCCCCGAGGAGGAGCCCTCTGCTGAGGAGGCAGCTCCCGGGGCGGAGACCCCGGCCGCTGAGGAGGCCGCCCCGGCCAAGCCCAGGACGGCCAGAAAGACCCCCGCCAAGCGGGGCGGAAAACGCAAACAATAGAAGAAGGGCCGCAGAAGCGGCCCGTTAGGAGGTAACTTATGAGTATGGGTGAAGCTCTGGGCATGGTGGAGACCAAGGGCCTGGTGGGCGCCATCGAGGCCGCCGACGCCATGACCAAGTCCGCCAACGTGTCCCTCGTCGGCTATGAGAAGATCGGCTCCGGCCTGGTCACCGTAATGGTGCGGGGCGACGTGGGCGCGGTGAAGGCGTCTGTGGACGCCGGCTCCGCCGCCGCGGCCAAGGTGGGCGAGGTGGTCTCTGTCCACGTGATCCCCCGGCCCCACACCGACGTGGAAAAAATTCTGCCCAAGGACCTGTAAAAAGGTGGTATAAGCCATGGAGAGAAGCCAGCAAACCTATAAGATGTTCGTCCGCCTGGTCACCCGGCTGGTCATGGAGGAGCTGGAGCGCTTCCAGCGCTCGGTGCCCATCGGCGTGTCCAACCGGCACATCCATCTGGACCGGGCGGACATGGACATCCTGTTTGGGCCGGACAGCGAGCTGACCCGGAAAAAGGACCTGGGCCAGCCGGGCCAGTACGCTGCCGAGGAGACCGTCACCCTCCATGGACCCAAGGGGGAGCTGAGCCGCGTGCGCGTGCTCGGCCCCCTGCGGAGCGAGTCCCAGGTGGAGCTGTCCGTCACGGACGGCTTCGCCCTGGGGGTGCGCCCCCCCATCCGGGAGTCCGGAAGGCTGGAGGGCACCCCGGGCGTGACCATCACCGGGCCCAGGGGGACGGTGGAGAAAACCGCCGGAACCATCGCCGCCCTGCGCCACATCCACCTGGATCCGGAGACGGCCGGGCGGATCGGCGTGCGGGATCAGCAGATGGTGAAGGTGGAGATCGGCGGCCTGCGGGGCGCGGTGCTGCACAATGTGCTCATCCGGGTGTCCGACCGGTTCGCCCCGGAGATGCACATCGACGTGGACGAGGCCAACGCCCTGGGCGTCAAAAACGGCGACCGGGCCTACATCATTGCGGACTGAGCGCCGCGTGAGGGTGGAGAATATGAGCCATGACATGGGGCCGTGCAATGAGACCCTGCGGGAGTTTGAGCGCCTTATCGCCGAGGGGCGCAGCAATCCCTGGACGGGGCCTCTGCGCACCGGCGTGGACCTGGGCACCGCCAACATCGTGCTGGCCGTGGTGGACGGAGAGGACCGGCCGGTGGCCGGGGCCACCTACCCCTCCACCGTGGTGCGGGACGGGGTGGTGGTGGACTACATGGGCGCGGTGCGCGCCGTCACCCGGCTGAAGGCCCAGCTGGAGGATCAGCTGGGCACGGGTCTGGACGCGGCGGGCTGCGCCATCCCCCCGGGCATTGTGAGCGGGAGCGTGAAGGCCATCGGCAACGTGGTGGAGGCGGCGGGCTTCCGCCTGACCAGCACCGTGGATGAGCCCACGGCGGCGGCCCGGGTGCTGGACATTCGAGACGGGGCAGTGGTTGACGTGGGCGGAGGGACCACCGGCATCAGCATCCTGCGGGACGGCAGGGTGGTCTGCGTGGACGACGAGCCCACCGGCGGCACCCACATGACACTGGTGCTGGCGGGCTTTCACGGGTGCTCCATCCAGGAGGCCGAGGAGATGAAGCGGGACCCGGCCCAGGAGCACAGCGTGTTCCCGGTGATCAAGCCGGTGGTGGAGAAAATGGCCGCCATCGTCAAGCGCTGCCTGGACAGATGTCCGGCGGATACGGTCTATGTGGTGGGGGGCGCGTGCTGCTTCACCGAATTTGAGACCGTGTTTCAAAAATATCTGGAGATCCCCGTGGTGAAGCCGGTAGCCCCGCTGCTGGTGACCCCGCTGGGCATCGCCATGAACTGCACCGAATAAGGCGGTGAATACCATTGACCGAGCAAAAGCGTTATGACCTGGCCCTCACCCTGCTGGCTGACCAGCTGGCGGAGCGGGTGATACAGAAGCTGGTGGAGCGGCAGAAGCGGGCGCTGGTGATCGTCACCGGCGCGGCCATCGGCGTGCCCGCCGCGCTGGAGGGCCTGAGGGAGCTGCGGGAGGAGGGCTTTACCTACCACGTGCTCATGACCCGCAGCGCCCTGCACGTGACGGGGGAGGAGGCCGTGCGGGCCGCCCTGGCCCCGGAGGAGCTGTGGGTGGAGTCGGCGGACGCGCCCCCTGAGAAGGTAGCCGCCGGGTTCGACACCATCCTGGTGCCTGCCCTGACGGTGAACACCGCCGCCCACCTGGCCGGCTGCATGTCGGACACCCCCGCCGCCGCCATGATCCTGAGCGGGCTGCTGAAGGGGAAAAACGTGGTGATCGCCGTGGACGGGGCCTGCCCGGACAACCCCACGCGGGCCAAGCTGGGCTACCACATGACCCCCGCCCTGCGGGACGCCCTCCACGGCAACCTGGAGAAGCTCCGGGCCTATGGGGCCCGGCTGACCCCGGCGGCGGACATGGCCAGCGCCGTGCGCAGGGCTGTCACCAGCTTCCTGCCCGCCCGGCGGCAGGGGCCCCAGCCCCAGGCGGGCGGGGTGATCCGGCCCGCGCTGACAGGCCGGGTCCTCAGCGCCGGGGAGATCAGAACCGCCCCCCGCGGGGCGGTGATCGTGGTTCCCAGGGGGACCATCGTGACCCAGCTGGCCTCCGACGAGGCCCGCAGGCTGGGCGCGGCCATTCAAATAGAAGGATAGGAGAGGTGGAGCGAAATGTATTTAGGCAGAGTAATCGGCACCGTGGTCTCCACCAGCAAGAATGAGAATCTGGTTGGGATGAAGCTGCTCATCGTGGAAAAGCTCACCGAGCGGCTGGAGCGGGACGGCACCACCGAGGTGGCCGTGGACTCCGTGGGCGCGGGCACCGGCGAGATCGTCCTGGTGAGCCAGGGCAGCTCCGCCCGGTACGTCTTCCAAAACGCCTCCGCCCCCATCGACAAGGCCATCGTGGGCATCGTGGACACGGTGGAGGTGGGCTGATGGCGAACCTCTATACCAAGACCGGCGACAAGGGCCGGACCAGTCTCGTCGGCGGGGGCCGGGTGAGCAAATCCGACCCCAAGGTGGACTGCTACGGCACCATCGACGAGGCCAACTCCATGCTGGGGCTGGCCCGCGCCCAGACGGACAACCAGTATATCCGCGACACGGTGCGCGCCATTCAGGGGCGGCTGTTCTCCGTGGGCGCGGAGCTGGCCAGCGACTCCCCGGAGACCGCCGCCAGGCTGAAGGGGAACATCTCCGAAGAGGATGTGGCCTTTTTGGAGGGGGTGGTGGACACCTGCACCCAGACCACCGGCAGGCAGACCCATTTCGTCATCCCCGGGGTGGACCCCGCCTCGGCGGCCCTCCACGTGGCCCGCACCATCGTGCGGCGGGCGGAGCGGCGGATGGTGGAGCTGCCCGTGCGGGAGGTGCTGCTGCGCTACATCAACCGCCTGTCCGACGCCGTCTACGCCATGGCCCGGCTCCAGGAGGACCTGACCCAGATGCGGGAGAAGGTGACGGGCCTGGTGAAGGAGGCGATGGCCCAGCAGGCCGGAGCCGGCCTGCCCCCCATGAGCCTGGACATCCTCCAACGCATGGCGGCCCGGGCGGTGGAGAAGTCCCGGGAGCTGGGGGTGCCGGTGGTATTCTCCGCGGTGGACGCCGGGGGCAATTTAATGCTCCTCCAGCGGATGGAGGGGGCCCTGGCAGGCAGCGTGGAGGTGGCGGCGGGCAAGGCGTACACCGCCTATGCCTTCCAGATGCCCACCCATGAGCTGGGCGCTGCCGCCCGGCCTAACGGGCCCCTCTACGGCATCGAGAACGCCAATCCGGGCCGGATCGTGCTGTTCGGCGGCGGGTTCCCCTACATCGTGGACGGAACGGTGGCCGGAGGGATCGGCGTATCCGGCGGCACGGTGGAGCAGGATATGGAGATCGCGCGCTACGCAATGTTGATTTAAGGAGGACCTCGCATATGAATTTTGACGAACAAGTGGTGGCCAACATCGTCAAGCAGGTGCTGGACCGGGTGGATCTGGGCGGCTCTGAGCCCAGCTGCGCCGCCGCGGGGGGCGACTGGGGCGTGTTCGCCAGCATGAACGACGCCGTGGAGGCCGCCGCCGCCGCCCAGCGGCAGTACCTGAACTGCTCCATGCACGACCGGGCCAAGTACGTCCAGGCCATCCGAAACGTGGTGCTGGAGGAGGAGAACCTGGACTACATCTCCCGCCTGGCGGTGGAGGAGACCGGCATGGGCGCCTATGAGTACAAGCTGGTGAAGAACCGCCTGGCGGCCACCAAGTCCCCCGGCATCGAGGACCTGACCACCGACGCCATGAGCGGCGACGACGGCCTCACCCTGGTGGAGTACTCCCCCTTCGGGGTCATCGGGGCCATCACCCCCACCACCAACCCCACCGAGACCGTGATCTGCAACTCCATCGGGATGCTGGCGGCGGGCAACTCCGTGGTGTTCAGCCCCCACCCCCGGGCCAAGATGGTGTCCCTCCACCTGATCCAGCTCATCAACCGGGCCCTGGCCCGGGAGGGCGCCCCCGCCAACCTGGTGGTCACCGTGGCCGAGCCCTCCATTGAGAACACCAACGCCATGATGAACCACCCCAAGGTGCGGATGCTGGTGGCCACCGGCGGGCCGGGCATCGTCAAGACGGTGCTGTCCAGCGGCAAGAAGGCCATCGGCGCGGGGGCGGGCAACCCCCCCGTGGTGGTGGACGAGACCGCCAACATCGAGAAGGCCGCCCAGGACATCGTGGATGGGTGCAGCTTTGACCACAACCTGCCCTGCATCGCGGAAAAAGAGGTCATCGCGGTGGACTCCATCGCCGACTACCTCATGTTCAATATGAAAAAATCCGGCGCCTACGAGGTGAAGGACCCCGCCCTCATTGATAAGCTGGTGAAGCTGGTGGTGCAGGAGGACGGCAAGCACCCCGTCACCGCCTATGTGGGCAAGAGCGCCAAGTACATTCTGGAGCAGGTGGGCGTCAGCGTGGGCAGCGAGGTGAAGGTCATCATGATGGAGACCACCGAGGACCACCCCTTCGTGCAGGTGGAGCTGATGATGCCCATTCTGCCCGTGGTGCGGGTGCCCGACGTGGACGCCGCCATCGACATGGCCATCCGGGTGGAGCACGGCAACCGCCACACCGCCATGATGCACTCCCGGAATGTGGATAAGCTGACCAAGATGGCCAAGCTGATCCAGACCACCATTTTCGTGAAGAACGGCCCCTCCTACGCCGGTATCGGCGTGGGCGGCGAGGGCTGCACCACATTCACCATCGCCGGTCCCACCGGAGAGGGGCTGACCACGGCCAGGTCCTTCGCCCGGCGGCGCAGATGCGTGCTGGTCGGAGGGCTGGACGTCCGATAACCGGAAGGGGTGCGCCTTATGTCTGAAAATTTGATCGCCCAGGTTCAGAGCGCGGGCGTGGTGGGGGCCGGCGGCGCCGGCTTCCCAACCCACGTCAAGCTCAACGCCAAGGCGGACACGGTCATCATCAACGGGGCGGAGTGCGAGCCCCTGCTCCGGGTGGACCAGCAGCTCATGGACCTCCAGGCGGAAAAGCTGCTCACCGCCTTGGACCTCATCGTGGACCAGGTGGGAGCGGAAAAGGGCGTGGTGGCGCTGAAGGAGCACTACCACGGGGCGGCGGAGTCGCTGAGCAAGGCCCTGCCCGCCCATCCAAAGCTGGGCGTCCACCTGCTGGGGGCCTTCTACCCCGCCGGGGACGAGCAGGTGATTGTCTACGAGGTCACCGGCCGCATCGTCCCCGAGGGGGGCATCCCCCTGGCCGTGGGAGTGGTGGTCACCAACGTGGAGACCGCCCTCAACGTGCTGGACGCCTCCCAGGGCAAGCCGGTGGTGGAGAAGTACGTCACCCTCACCGGGGCGGTGCGCACGCCCAAGACCGTGAAGGTGCCCCTGGGCATCACCGTGGCCCAGGCCCTGGCCCTGGCGGGGGGGCCCACGGTTCCCGACTATAAAGTGGTCAACGGCGGCCCCATGATGGGCAAACTCGTGGGCGTGGACAGCGCCGTTACCAAAACCACCAAGGGCCTCATCGTGGTGCCCTCCGGGCACCCCCTGCTGGCCAGCCTGGAGCGGCCCCTGGGGAACTCCACCCGCCGGGCGGCCACCGCCTGCATGCAGTGCTCCCTGTGCTCCGAGGTGTGCCCCCGGGGCATGCTGGGCCACCGCCTCCAGCCCCACAAGCTCATGCGGGTGGCGGCCTACGGCTCCCTGTGCGACCCGGAGCAGACCCCCATGAACGCCTATCTGTGCGTGGGCTGCCGCCTGTGCGAGTACGCCTGCGTCATGGGCCTCCAGCCCTGGAAGCTCAACGCCAGCATGAAGAACATTCTGGCGGGCCAGGGTATCCGCAGCAGCTTGAACAACAAGCCGGAGCATGCCGCGCCTTACCGGGACTTCAAGCGCTACCCCGTACACAAGCTGATCCACCAGCTGGGCCTGGCCGCCTACGACGTGGCCGCGCCTCTGGACGAGACCGTCCCCGCCTATGACAAGGTGACGCTGCCCCTGCGGCAGGGGGCGGGCGTCCCCTCCCAGCCAGTGGTGGAGGTGGGCGGCCAGGTGGAGAAGGGGCAGCTCATCGCCTGCGTCCCGGAGGGAAAGCTGGGCTCCAGCCTCCACGCCAGCATCGCGGGGACCGTGACAGCCATTGACGGCGACAGCATCGTCATTCAGGCTTGACGACTTTGTAAGAAAAGAGGACGCTTATGGGAAAGTCGATTGGATTGATCGAGCTGAAAAGCATCCCCGCCGGGGTGCAGACCGCCGATGAGATGCTGAAGGCCGCCAATGTGGAGCTACTGGTGGCCACCGCCATCTGCCCGGGCAAGTACATCATTCTCATCAGCGGGCAGGTGGGGGCCGTGAAGAGCGCTATGGAGACCGGCCGCCAGACGGCGGGGACCTACCTCATCTGCCACCACACCATCAACAATGTGCACAGCTCCCTCCCCGGCGCGCTGATGGGCACCGCCGAGGCGGAGAAAATCACCTCCCTGGGGATGGTGGAGACCATGTCCGCCCTCACCATTGTGCGGGCGGCGGACATTGCCGCCAAGGCGTCCAACGTCACCCTGCTGGAGGTGCGGGTGGCCCGGGGACTGGGCGGCAAGGGGTATCTCACCCTCACCGGCGAGGTGTCGGCGGTGAAGTCCGCCATCAGCAGCTGCCTGAACCAGCTGGCGGACACCGGGGACATCACCAGCACCTGCGTGATCCCCTCCCCCCACAAGGGGCTGCTGGAAAAGCTGAATTGACATGATGACCAGCCCGGCCGGACAGCTGCCGGCCGGGCCGGCACTGCGAAACAAAGAGGGAAGGAGTGTGGCCGGCCATGGATCGGGAACCACTTGACAGCCTGCTGAGATTCGGCGCCACAACAGAGGGAAAAATCCGCCTCATTCAGGAGACGGTCCCCGGCAAGCAGGTGACCTTGGCCCACATCATCGCCAGCCCGGACGAGATCATCTACAAAAAGCTGGGGCTGGACCCGGAGGTGGACTACAAGCAGTCCGCCATCGGCATCTGCTGCCTGTGCCCGTCGGAAACCGCGGTGATCGCGGGGGACGTGGCCCTCAAAACCTCCAGTGTGGAGATGGGCTTCATCGACCGCTTCAGCGGCACGCTGATCTTCACCGGGCGCATCTCCAACGTGCAGTCCGCCATGCAGGGCATCACCAGCTTTTTGCAGCACAAGCTGGGCTTCACCGTGTGTGAGATCACCAAGACATGAAGAAAATCATGTTCGTGGGCCGCAGTGAGTGCGGCAAGACCACCCTCACCCAGGCCCTGCGGGGCGGGACCATCGCCTACCACAAGACCCAGTATGTCAACCACCACAGCGTGGTCATCGACACGCCGGGGGAGTACGCCCAGACGGCCAGCCTGGGCCGGGCGCTGGCGCTGTTCTCCTATGAGGCGGACGTGGTGGGGCTGCTGCTGAGCACCATCGAGCCCTACTCCCTGTATCCCCCCGCGGTGGCGGCCTGCGCCAACCGGCCCGTCATCGGCATTGTCACCCAGATCGACCAGGAGAAGGGAAATATCGAGCGCGCCCACCACTGGCTGGAGATGGCCGGAGCCAACCCTATCTTTCACGTGAGCTCCTACACCGGGGAGGGGATCTGGCAGATCCTCAACTACCTGAAGGAGCCGGGGGACGTGCTCCCCTGGGACACGGAGGAGGAGGCCAACCGGCGGCGCACGGTGCTGTCGGACAAAAACGGAGTGCTTTGAAACGAAAGGCCGTCCAGGGCGAGGTCCCTGGGCGGCTTTTTTGATGATCAGCGGGGCAATGGTGTTTTTTTGCTCTTTTCCCGGGGCGGCGGCCACCACAAATATTTACGATTGACAGGGAGGGGGGCTTTGGATATAGTCAAATCAGCGGGCGGCGCAGCCGCCGGCCCAACGGAAGGAGACAGAAAATATGAAGTCAAATCAAAAAATTGTGCTTTTGCTCGCGGTGGTTCTGACTGCGGTGCTGGTCGTATTCGCCGCCGTGTGGTTCTCCACCCGCCCGGCTACCAGCCAGGGGGGCAAGACCATCACGGTGGAGGTGGTCCACAAGGATGAGAGCAAAAAGACCTTCACCTGCCACACCGACGAGGAGTATCTGGCCGAGGTGCTGGTGGGCGAGGGCATCGTAGAGGACAACCAGGGCCCTTACGGCCTGTACATCCTGGTGGCGGACGGTGAGCGGGCCGACTATGACACGGACGGCGCCTACTGGTCCGTGCTCCAGAACGGGGAGCCCGCGGCCACCGGCGCCAGCGAGGTCCCCGTCCACGACGGCGACAGCTTCTCCCTGGTCTACACCCTTGCGTAAAGAGGGGAGCGGCCTTGCCCTCACCCTGCCCGAGGTGGCCCTCTTTGGTGTGCTGGGCGGGATGACCTTTGCCGCCAAGGTGGTCATGGCGGGCCTGCCCAATATCGAGCCGGTGTCCCTCATGGTGATGCTGTTCGCGGTCACCTTTGGGCGCAAGGCGGTGTACCCCATCTATGTGTACGTGCTGCTGGAGTTTGTGCTCTACGGCCTCAACCTCTGGTCCATCAATTACCTGTACATCTGGGCGGTGCTGGCCGGGGGGGCCTGGCTGCTGCGGGAGATGACCAATCCCCTGGGCTGGGCCGTTCTGTCCGGACTGTTCGGGCTGCTGTTCGGGACGCTGTGCGCCCCGGTGTACTTCATCACCGGCGGCTGGGCCTACGGCGTCACCTGGTGGATCAACTGCATCCCCTTCGACGTTCTCCACTGCCTGGGGAACTTCGCCATCGCGCTGGTGCTGTTCGTCCCCCTGCGGAAGGTAATCGCGCAGCTGTACCGCTCCATTCGAAAAAGCGGCCCCCCGCAGGAGCCCTGACATGCTCTAAAAAGGCCCGCCGGCTGACAAGCCGGCGGGCCTTTTTACCTCACGTCGATGACGGAGTAGTCCCCGAACCGCAGGATCTCCCCGGTCTGAAAATCCAGCGGGGCGCGAAACACCGGCCCGTCCACCGCCAGGGTATGGTATTCCCCGTTCTCCCCGCAGGGGTCCGCGCCCGCCCCCTTGATGACCTCCACCGCCTCCCGGTCCAGGTCCCGGCCCAGCAGGCCCTCCGGCAGCAGGGTGTTGTTCACACTCTTGATGAGGCAGCGGTAGCCCAGCCGGAGCAGCTCGTCCACGCAGTCCTCCCGGACTCTCTGCCACAGGGGGAAGAAGGGGGCCAGCCCGGTGGCCTGGCAGCGGGCCTCCTCCCAGGCCTGGTTGGCCTCCAGGTCGATGTCGCCGAAGGCGGCCCCCTCCGCCCCCAGAGCCCGGGCCCGGTGCAGGCCCTCCTCCAGTGCGGTGTGGTAGTCCGCCCCGTCCGAGGGGCACAGCAGCAGCGGCAGGTCCAGCGCCTGCCCGTATCTGCGCAGCATGTCGGTGGTGGCCCCGTGGAAATAGGAGCGCGTCTCCGCCCGCTTGACCATGACCAGCAGGCCGACGGGGGTGTGGCCGGCCCGGAGCATGTGGTGGAGGGCAAGGGTGCTGTCCTTGCCGCAGCTGTAGGACATGACGAATTTCATGGCGGCCTCCTCCGCGGCGTCCGATCCCAGACGCCGCATCTGTGTCCAGTATAGCACGGCGGCGGGGGCGGGACAAGCGGAGCCGGAAAAATAGGGAAGGACTGATTCAATTGACAAGAGCGATTTGCGAGAGATTTTACGCCAGGACGCGGCGCAATTTCGCGGAAATAATTGTGTTTATTTCAAGAAATTGCAACAAAATCCTGGTGCAAAAGATCCGCAAAGCGCCGCAGGCGCATTGAATCAGTGCTTCCATAGGGCAAATTTTGACGCTTTTTATCACCGTCTGGACAAGCCGGGCCGGCTGGGCTATAATAATAGGCATGAAAGCAAACGATGTGATTATTTATTCCGATATGGACGGCACCTTGCTCACCGACTGGAGCATGGGGCCTGTGGTGCCGGAGCCAAACCTGCGGCTGATCCGGGAGCTCGTGGAGAGAGGAGGGAGCTTCTCCGTCGCCACCGGCAGACAGCCCCCTGATGCCCTGGGATTTTTCCCCGGCGTGCCGCTGGCCCCGCTGGTGTGCGCCAACGGGGCGGTGGTCTATGACCCCGAGGCCGGGCAGGTGCTGCGGAAAATTCTGCTGCCCCAGCCCTACAAGCGGGAGTGCGCGGACTACTTTTTGGCCCGCCCCGATCTGTGGATCGTGGCCGCCGACCACCGGGAGATCGTGCAGGTGTCCAGCGGCGACCCCGCCCGGGACAGTCTGCTGAATGACATGCACAGGCGGCTGATCACCGTAGAGGAGTTCCTGACGGGGGAGTACGTCAAGGTGGTGTACGTCCTGCCCGAGGGCGGGGACATGGAGGGACTGAAGGCGGAGGTGGCGCAGCTGCCCTCCGCGGGGCTGGTGACCGGCGCCCAGTCCGGCCCCTGGTATCTGGAGATGGTGGAGCGCTCCGTGAACAAGGCGGAGGGCATCCGGTACGCCCGGCGGGCCGCCGGGCTGGAGGGGCGCACCCTGGTGTGTATCGGGGACTATTTCAACGACTGGACCATGCTCCAGTCGGCGGACCTCGCCGCCTGTCCCGGAGACAGCCACCGGGAAATTCAGGACATCTGCCAGATCGTCACCTGCGGCCATAACGAGGGCGCGGTGGCCGACCTGATCCAGCGGCTCAGGCTGTGGTAGGCGCGGGATATACATTTGGAAGATATGCGGGGAAATTCGGCGGATATGCGTGGATTTTCCGGCGGGAAGCGGTTATGCTGGAGGCATCACAAAAGTGGGGTGACAGCATGATACTCACCGATTATTTCTATCCCGACCGGGACCTGACCTGGGAGCTGGCCGTTCAGTGCGGGGTGCGGCACGGCGTGATCCGCCTGCCGGAGTTGGAGGACTTTGACCCAGCCTCCCCCGCCCATTGGGAGGGGCTGTGCCGCCGCTTCCGGGAGAGCGGCATCCAGCCGCTGGTTTTGGAGCCCCTGCCCAACCGCCTGCACGACCACATCAAAGCGGGGGACGCCCTGCGGGACCGGTCCATCGAGACCTTTTGCCGGATGCTCCCCCTGATGCGCCGGCAGGGAATCGGCACCGTCTGCTTCAATTTCATGGCCCACATCGGCTGGCTGCGCACCGGCGACCGGTTTCCGGAGCGGGGCGGGGCCAGGGTCACCGGCTTCCGGCTGGAGGACTTCGTCCCCACCGGGGCGGCCATCACCTCGGAGCAGCTGTGGGACAACTACGCCTATTTTCTCCGGGCGGTCCTGCCCGAGGCGGAGCGGCACGGCGTCCGGCTGGCCCTCCACCCCGACGATCCCCCGCTGCCCGCGCTGGGCGGCGTCCACCGCGTCATGACCAGTCTGGACAGCATCCGGCGGGCCATGGAACTGGTGCCCTCCCCCATGCTGGGGGTCACCTTCTGCCAGGCCACCTTCCACATGATGGGCGAGGACCTGGAGCGGGCCGCCCAGCTTCTGGCGGACAAGATTTTTTTCATCCACTTCCGCAACTGCCGGGGCTCGGTCGCCGACTTCCGGGAGACCTTCCACGACAACGGCGAAATCGACATGGCCCGGATGATCGCGCTGTATCGGGAGCTGGGTCTGGACGTCCCCATCCGGGTGGACCACGTCCCCCAGCTGTCCTGCGAGAGCGGCGGCACCGCGGGCTACACCGCCCTGGGGCGGCTGTTCGCCATCGGCTATCTGAAGGGGCTGCTGGAGACGCACGGCCGGCTCTCCGGCGGGTAAAAAACAAACAAGAACGGCCCCCGGCGCGGACTGCGCCGGGGGCCGCTTTGTCTTGTGCTACCGCAGCACTCCGGCCACCGCCTGCCGGATCCGGGGATGGAGCGCCGGGTCCATGCTGGTGTTGGCCACCACCTCCTCCTGAAAGGCGGCCAGCTGGGCGGCGTCCAGCTCCATCCCCAGCTGGGTCAGGGAGACGGGCACGCGGATGGTCTGGAAAAAGCGGCGGACAGCCTCGATCCGCTCCGCCGGGACCCGGTTCACCCGGAGCTGGGCCAGGATGCCCACCGCCACCAGCTCCCCGTGGAGCCAGCGGCGGGGGTCGGGCACCCAGCGGCCGCGGATCAGCTCGTTAAAGCCGTGGGCGATGGCGAACCGCCCGCCGGGCTTGTTGGTGTAGCCGCACAGCCCGCTGACCACACCGATGTTGGCGATGCTGAGAAAGACCGCGTCCTCCAGCGCCTGGGTGGCCCGCCCCTCCAGCGCGTCCCGGTAGGCCTGGGGGCCGCAGCTCAGCAGCCCCTCATCCCCCGCCAGCGCCAGCCGGTAGCCGCAGTACTTGGCGGTGTCGATGTCGCCGTAGCGCAGGCTGGGGAAGGCGGAGCTGTACTCGCAGGATTTGGCCAGCGCGTCCGCCATGCCCGCGGCCAGCAGCCGGGCCGGGGCGGCCGCGATGATGTCCAGGTCCACAAAGACCGCCGATACCTCGAAGCTGTGAAAGCGTGACTCCGCCTGCCGCCCCCCTTCGTCATAGACGATGGACAGCGGCGCGAAGGCGGCACAGGTGGCGGCGCTGGTGGGCACGGTGACAACGGGCAGGCCTGCCAGCGCCGCGGCGGCCTTGGCCAGGTCCAGCGCCTTGCCGCCCCCGATGCCAGCGATGACCGCGCAGGACTCCCCCGCCGCCTCCCGGGCCGCCGCCTCGATCTCCCCGGCGGTGTTGAAGCCGGTGAACTCCCGCAGCACGTGGGATATGCCCCGGGCCTCCAGCCCCGCCCGGATGGCGGGCCAGGCGGCGGCCAGCCCATGGGGCCCGCCCACCGCATAGATCCGCCGCCAACCGTGCTGCGCGCACTCCGCCCCCACCTGGTCCAGCAGGTTCCGGCCCTGAACATAGCGGTTCGCGCCGGACAGCATACGATGAAGTTCCATAAGATACCTCCTCCGGCGCTCAGCCGTAAATCAGGTTGGGGAGCAGCACGGCCAGCGGCTCGCAGAAGGTGATGATGAGCAGCACCAGCAGCATAGCCACGATGAAGGGCATACAGGCCTTGGCCAGCTTGGGAACCGAGAGGTCCGTCAGGCCGGCCACCTGGTAGAGCACCAGACCGAAGGGCGGGGTCATGTTGCCCAGGGTGACGTTGAACACCACGATGATGCCGAACTGGATGGGGTCGATGCCCAGCGAGGCGGCGATGGGGGCCAGCAGGGTGGCCAGGATGGGGATCATGCCGTTGGAGACAAACATGCCCAGGATGAGAATGAAGATGTTGACAATGATGAGGAAGCCGAAGCGGCCCAGGCCGGCGTCCACAATGAGGTTGGTCATGGCCCTGGGGATGTTCTCATAGGACAGGAAGTAGGACAGGCAGTTGGCGGCGCACATGATGACCATCACCGTGGCGGTGCCCAGCACGGACTCTTTGATGACGGGGATGATGTGCTCCTTTTTGAACTCGTGGTAGACGAACACGCCGATGAACAGGGAGTAGACGCAGGCGATGGCCCCCGCCTCCGTGGCGGTGAAGTAGCCGAAGCGCAGCGCCATGATGATGCCCAGCGGCATGAGCAGCGCCCACAGGGCGTGGACGCCCAGCCTGAGAATCTCCTTTGGAGCGGCCATCCTCTGCCGGGAGGGCTTGTACCCCCGCTTCTTGGAGATACGGTCCACCAGCACGATGAAAAAGACCATGCACAAAATGCCCGGGAGATAGCCCGCGGCGAACATGCGGCCCACGGACACGTTGGCGGAAAAGGCGTAGAGAATCAGCCCCATGCCCGGGGGGATGATGGGGGTGATGAGGGAGGAGGCCACGGTGACCGCGGCGCTGAAGTCCCGGTCATAGCCCCGCTTCTCCATCTCGGGCACCAGGATCTTGCACTCCATGGCGGCGTCCGCGGCGGCGGACCCGGAGCAGCCCCCCATCAGCACGGACAGCAGCACATTCACATGGGCCAGGCCGCCGGACAGGTGGCCCACCAGCGCCTCGGCAAAGTCCATCAGCCGGGCGGACAGCCCCGCGTGGTTCATGATCGCCCCTGCCGTGACGAAGAAGGGGATGGCCAGATAGGAGGCGTTTTCCGTGGTGGCCACCAGCCGCTGGATGAGGATTTGAGTGGGCAGGCCGTCGCCCAGGAAGAAAAAGTAGGGCAGCATCCCGCCGAACAGGGCCACCCACACCGGCGCGTTCAGCATCAGCAGCACGATGATTGTGACCACGGGGATGATAACAGACCAGTTCACGCGGCGGCGCCTCCTTTCGGGTCGGACGCGGGGGCTCTGAGGGCGCGGACGTCCTGCCAGAGGAACTCCAGGGAGAAGACCGTGCTGTACCCAAAGCCGATCACAGCGGCAAGATCATACCAGAAGTAGGGGATGTTCAGCCCCTCCATGGTCTTGCCAAGGGCGTTGACGGACAGGACGACGGACAGATAGGTCCCACAGACCATCACCACCGCCATCACCACATCCAGCGCCACCTTGGCCGCCGCCTTGGCCCCGGCGGGCAGGGCGGAGACCAGCACATCCACCCCGTAGTGCATCCCCTTTTCATAGGCGGCGGCGCTGCCCACAAAGACAGTGTAGCCGAAGCACAGGGTCATCATGGCGTCAAAGCCGTTGAAGGTGAAGGAGAAGAGCTTCCGGGTGACCACGTTCATAAAGCACAGCAGGATGGACAGGATCAGGGCGGCGCTGGCCGCCACCAGGGGGAGATTGCGCAGGGCAGTCAGGATTTTCTTCATGGTTGGCGCTCCTTTCGGAGAGATGCGCAGGCGCGGCGCCGGGTTGGGCCGCGCCTGCCTGATGGTTTGCCTAATGGCCCAGGATCTGGTTGATCTCCTCCAAAATGGAGTCGTCCATCTTTTCCAGCTTCAGCAGGTCGCCGGTGTAGGCGGCAAACTCGGCCTTGTCCACCTGGATGATCTCCACCCCCTTCTCCTTGAACTGGTCGATGAAGGACTGCTCACTGGCCACCACCTCGTCATACATATCCGCCATGGCCTGCTCCATCACCTCGGTGATGATCTGCTGGTACTCGGCGGGGATGGTATTCCAGGTATCCTCGTTCATGATGCTGATGTTGGGGTTGATGGAGTGGCCGGACAGGGTGAGGTAGTCGCACACCTCATACAGGGAGGAGGTCCACAGCAGGTCCAGGGTGGCCTCACAGGCGTCGAAGATGCCGGACTCCAGGGAGGCGTAGTTGTCCGCCCAGGTGCTGGAGGTGGGGGCGCCGCCCATGACGGTGATCCAGTCCCGGTTCAGGGCGCTGCCCATGCGCACCACCATGGTGGGTATGTCCGACACGGAGCGGATGGGCTTGGTGCTGATGAAGTGGCGGTAGCCCAGGGAGCCCACCGCGAACACCTTGATGTTGGCCTCCTGCTCCAGCTCGGCGTTGGCGGCGGGCCACCAGTCGGACTGGGCCAGGGTGAACACCTCGGAGGAGTCCTGGAACACATAGGGCGCGGAGGCCACGGCGAACTTGTCGCTGTAGTCGGTGAGGGTGTCGAACCCGCAGCCCAGGATCATGGGTGCGCCGGCCAGAATCTGCTCCACGCAGTCGATGTTGCTGCCCAGCTCGCTGTTGGGATAGATGACGAACTGGAGGTCGCCGTGGGTCAGCTGGGTGATCTTTTCATAGGCCTTCTCCATCATGGACACCCAGATCCCGGTGGCGGACTGGGAGGTGGCCACCTTGAAGGTCATGGGGGCGCTGAGCAGATGGACCGGCTCGGAGCTGTCATCTCCGGCGCTGGCCTGGGGCGGGGCCGAGCTGTCAGCGGGGGGATTTCCGGCGGCACAGGCCGCCAGCCCCAGCGTTAGGGCCAGACTCAAAAGGACTGCAAGCATCTTTTTCATCATATTCTCTCCTTTTTTCAAACAAGGCCTGGGCTCAGGCGTCCGTTCTGTGGGTGCGTCCGTAATGAGCGGGAGAAATGGACAAAATCCCCCAACTCTGCTGAAAATTATACAGAAATTTTTTTGGAATTGCTTGTAAAATATTTTGGACAAATGATACTATATTTTAAAAATGAGGCGCGGCGGGTCACAGGGCGGATTGGCCGTCGCCGGCCCCTCTGGCCAGCTCATACTCCCGGCTCCAGTCCAGGTCCCGATAGGGGGCCGCCTCCTGCCGCGTGCGGATGTACTCCATCAGCAGGTCCAGCATCTCCTCCGACCAGGTGTTCTTGTCGATCTGCGCCGTGGTGAAGCGGTTTTCGCTGATCATCTCGAAGCCGAACATGTCCTTCACCTGGGTCTTGGCTCCCCCCTCCACCACGTCGGCCACCAGCTGGGGCGGGATGAACAGCACGCCGCCGCTGCAGCCGTAGACCACGTCGCCGGGCAGGCACACGGCGGCCTCCCGGCCGGCGCCCAGGCGCACCGGGGTGTTCATGCCCAGCATGGCGAACTCCCGGATGGGGGTGGGATCGATGCCCCGGTAATAGACCTGCACATCCGGCACTCGGCGCATCTGCTCCACGTCCCGAACGCCGCCCCAGATGACCGCGCCGCCCCGGCCCGTCCTGGCCCGCAGGGCGGTGGTCAGGTTGCCGCCCAGGAAGGTCCCCTTGTAGATCTTGTCGTACATGTCCACCACCAGCACGTCCCGGTCGGTGAGCCGGTCGATGACCCACTGGTTCGGGGTGCCCTGAAAGCCCTGGGCGGCGGCAATGGCGCAGGAGGCCCCGAGGTAGTCCGGCCTGGTGGGGATGTAGGCGGCGGTCACCGCCCGGCCGATCAGCTTGCGGTTGACCGTGCCGTCCGTCCGGAACTCCGGATGCAGGGAGGGCATGGCGATGAACTGGTTCTCGTACCCGGCCACAAAGATGGGCTTCCACACCTCCTCCAGCGTCATCTGGCAAAGGGCGTCCAGGTACTTGTCCGGCACCCTGGGCCGGCCGTCCTCAAACCGCTCCCCCTTCCACTCCGGGGTGATCGCAATGATGTCGTCCCGATTTGCAAAAGACATATTTTCAGTCCCCTCACTTAACTCCAGATACGGTCGTTGGAAAACTCCCGGTCCCACTGGTCGGTGGGCTCCCACATGCCGGGGATGTTCTCATTCAGATGCCGGCGCAGCACGTCCTCGTTCAGGCTCTCGATGCCCAGGCCGGGCCCCTCGGGCACCCGGATGAAGCCGTCCCTGACCAGCGGCTTGGGAAGGCCGTTCACCATGTCCGCCCACCAGGGCACGTCCACCGAGTGGAGCTCCATGGCCAGCACGTTGTGCATGGCCGCCGCAGTATGCACCGCCGCCATGCAGGCCACTGGGCTCTCCGCCATGTGGATGGCCACCGCCACGCCGTGCTCGTCCGCCATGTCGGCGATCTTCTTCAGCTCCAGCGCACCGCCGCAGGTGAGGATGTCCGGGTGGATCACGGAGACACAGCCCTGCTTGATGAGGGGCTCGAAGCCCTCCTTCAGGTAGATGTCCTCGCCGGTGCACACCGGGATGGCGGTGGCCTCCCGGAGGCGGCGGCACTGGTCGGGGTAGATCCAGGGCACCATGTCCTCCATCCACGCGATGTTATAGGGCTCCGCCCGGCGGGCAAAGCGGATGCAGTCCTCCACGCACACGTGGCCGAAGTGGTCGATGGCCAGCGGAACCTCATAGCCGATGACCTCCCGCACCTCCCGGAGGTAGGCCTCCAGAATGTCCAGCCCCTTTTCCGTGATGTGGATGCCGGTGAAGGGGTGGGCAGTGGTGACGATGGAATAGCTCTTCTGGCGGCGGACCATGTCCGGGGTCACCGAGCCCCCCTGCACCTGGAGCAGATGGGGCGCGTACCGCTTCATCTCGTCCAGCAGGCCCAGCGGCGCGCACAGCGCCCCCGGCTCGTCCATCAGCAGGCCAATGCCCAGGTCCAGCTTCAAGAAGGTGAAGCCCAGGTCCAGCCGTTTTTTCAGAGCCAGGCCCATGGCGTGGCCGCTGTTGTCCTTCCCATCGGCGTCCGTGTCGCAGTAAACCCGGATCTCGTCCCGGAATTTTCCCCCCAGCAGCTGGTACAGGGGCACCCCGTAGGCCTTGCCCGCCAGGTCCCACAGGGCGATCTCGATGCCGGACACGCCGCCGCCCTGCCGGGAGTGGCCGCCGAACTGCTTGATCTTGCGGAAGATCCTGTCCACATTGCAGGGGTTCTCTCCCAGGATGCGGCTTTTGAGCATCAGGGCGTAGGTCTTGCTGGACGCATCCCGCACCTCGCCGTAGCCGACCAGCCCCTGGTTGGTGTAGAGCTTGAGCAGGGTGCAGCGCTTGGGCGCGCCGTCGATGTCGGCAAAGCGCATATCGGTGATCTTCAGCGCTGCCGGGTCGATTTTTGTCATAGGTATCCTCCTCCTTTGAAGGCCTGCTGGGGGCGGGCCCCTCCCGCCTTGTACTCATTGTACCGGGACGTGGAAAACAAAACAAATGATATCGTATCCAGTTTCGATCAAATATTGCGAAATGCACAAAAAACATGCCGCGCAGCGGATGCTGCGCGGCATGCTCACGGCTCCTCCGGCGGCCGGTCGGGCTGGACGGCCCGGCGGTAATCCCGGGGCGCCAGGCCGGCCACCTTCTTGAAGGCCCGGTTGAAATTGGCGATATTGTTGAACCCGCAGGCCTGGCTCACCTCCGTGACGGACACCGACAGGTCCTCCAGCAGCCGCTGGGCCTTGTCGATCCGCTGGGCGGTGATGTAGCTCCACACGGACACGCCGTTGAGCCTTTTGAAGATGGTGCAGTAGTAGGAGCGGCTCATGCGGGCCTCCTGGGCCAGGGTGTCCAGGGTCAAAGGGTCGCCCAAGTGGCTGAGGATGTAGTCCATGGACCGCTTGATATACTCCAGGTGGCGGGGGTTGATGAAAAACTTCTCCCCCTCCAGCTCGTCGTGAAAGTGCCGCGCCAGATTGGCCAGGATGGCCAGCAGCTTGGCCTTGACCAGCAGGTCGTAGGCCGGGTCCTGGGCGCTGCACTCCTGAAAGCTCTCCTGGAGCAGGGCGGAGATCCGCGCCGCCGCCAGGTCTCCGTGGGAGATGTGCCGGTTGGCGGCGGAGTCGGACATAAAAATCCGGAGGTACTTAGAGTCGAACCAGTCCCCGCCCGGCGTCCAGATGAACCGGGGGTCGAATTGGATCACCACCAGGGACAGCGCCCGGCCCGGGTCGATCTGCCGGAAGTGGTGCTTGTCGTTGCCGCAGTGCATGAACACGTCCCCCTGCTCAAAGGCGTAGTCCACGCCGGAGCAGTGGTAGACGCCGGAGCCGGAGAGGATGGAGGAGATCTCCAGCTCGGAGTGATGGTGCTCGTTGTAGGGCCGCTCGCCCCCCGCCGTCTGGGGATAGCGGGCCTGAAAGACCTTGAACAAAATGTGGTCGTCCGTGCTGGACCGGACTACAATGCGCTCCTCCGCCATGAGAACCTCCCCCTGTTCCGCCGCCCATATGTTTTGTCTATTATAGCCGATGCAGAAGGAGATTTCAACGGTTTTTCTGTCATCCTGCTCAGCGCGGGCGGGAGGCCCCGCCCGCCGCCGTCAAAATTCCATCACCAGCCCGGTGCGGAAGGGGTGGACCATCTCCCCCAGCTCCTCCCCGAGGAGCTCCAACCCCCGCTCCCCGGTACAGTGGCCGGTGTAGATGGCGGCGATTCCGGTGTCCCGGATGCGGCGGGCCAGGGCGCGGACCTCCCCGTCCGTGCGCCGGAAGAGGTGGAAGCCCCCCACCAGAGCCAGCAGCCGCTTGCCGGGGAAGGTCTCCCCCACCTCCCGGATGATGTTATCCGCCCCCGCGTGGGAGCAGCTGCTGAAGATGACCAGCCCCCGCTCCGTCTCCACCACCAGGCTCTGCTCATGGGCGTAGTCGTCGGGCTCCAGCGCGCCGCCCCGCCGGGTGTACATGCCGTCCGCCGCCCCTTGGGCGGCCAGCCCCGGCGTCTTGTGTGGGATGAGCCAGACGCCCTCGGAGGGGGAAAAGTCCCCCTCCACAAAAATCACCCGGTCCCCGAACCGCTCCGCCGCCCCCCTGGGAATGCCGCCGTAGCCTATGCCGTCCTCCCTGCGTATGTAGCAGCTGTCGCAGCCCGGGCGCACGTAGAAGGGGACCCCCTCCGCCGCCCGGAAAAAGTCCTCCATGCCGTTGGAGTGGTCCGGGTGCCCATGGGACAGCACGGCGTAGTCCACCCGGGTCAGGTCGATGCCCAGCTTGTCCGCGTTTTCCAGGAACAGGCCGGACGCGCCGCTGTCCAGCAGGATCCGCCTGTCTCGGTGGGTGATGTAGATGCTCAGGCCCCACTCCCCCTCCAGTCCCTCCCAGGGGATGTTGTCCGATAAGACAGTCGCTCTCATATTCCCAGCCTCCCTGTTTCAATTTGCTTGATTATATCCTGCTTTTGGAAAAAACGCAAGGACTGCTCCCCGGGCGGACGGGCAAAAAGCGGCCCGGAGAAAACTCCGGGCCGCAGGGGACAGACGATTTGGGGCCTTTTACCATCTCCCCACCACGTTGGTGAGGAAGCGGGAGAGAATGGCGCAGGCCTGGCCGCAGGTCAGGGTCTCCCGGGGGGAGAGGGTGGTGGGCGTGGTGCCGGTGATGAGCCCGGCGGCCCGACTCCAGGCCATGGCGGGCCGGGCGATGGGTCGGATCTGCCTATAGTCGGTGTAGCCGGCCAGACTGGTGGAGCGGAGGGTGTCATAGCCCTTGTGGGCGGCGTAGCAGAACAGGATCATGGCCGCCTGCTCCCGGCTGATGGTCCTGTCCCCGCCCCACAGCTCGCTCCAGAAGATGTCGGGGACGATGTCGTTGTCCGCCGCCCAGATGGTGGGGTCCCCGGTGCTGGTGCTGTCCAGGTTGTAGAGAACGCAGATCAGCATATCCCGGGTGAGGGCGCTGCCCGCGGGGACCAGACCGCCGGTGACGTGGTAGATGGAGCCGTTTTGGTAGTACCAGTTGACAGGCTTGGCGTTGACGGGCCGCTGGGGCTGGACGGGGTCGGCGGGGGCGGTGTAGACATACCGCTGGGCAAAGGTGATTCCCAGGCTCACGTCGCTGTCGGGCATGATGAAGGTGTGCTGGCCGTTGTAGCTCCCGAGGAAGGACAGCTCCCAGCTGGTGTCCAGCCGGACCGCCGACAGCCGGTTCAGCTCAAAATCGTTCCAGGGGCTGAGGGTGACGGTGACCAGAGTGCCCGGGGCGGCGGAGCTGTGGCTGACGGTAAAGCTGCCGCCGTAGGTGCTGCCGGGGGTGTAAATCTGATAGTAGGAGGACGGATCCCCCGGGCTCTTGGTCCAGCGGGCGTAGACGGTGGTATTCCCGCTGAACACAGTGGAGGTGGACACCCGCACCCCGCCGGATTTGGCGGTGTACCAGCCGCTGAAGGTGTAGCCGTCGCGGGTGGGCGCGGCGGGCAGAGCCGCCAGCTTGCCGCCCTCCCCGGTGGTCAGGGTGGCGCCCCCGGCGCCCCCGTTGGGGTCGAAGGTGATGGTACAGGATTTGGAGGGATCGGGCGTCTCGCTCTCACCGGGCTTTTCACTTTCGCCCGGCTTCTCGCTCTCACCCGGTTTCTCGCTCTCGCCCGGTTTCTCACTCTCGCCGGGTTTCTCGCTCTCGCCGGGCTTTTCATCTCCGCCTTCCTTGGTCCAGCGGGCGTAGACGGTGGTGTCCCCGCCGAACACGGTGGATGTGGACACCTGCGTCCCGCCGGATTTGGCGGTGTACCAGCCCGCGAAGGTGTGACCGGCGTAGATGGGGTCGGCGGGCATGGCCGCCAGCCTGCCGTCAGTCCCGGTGGTCAGGGTGGCGCCCCCGGCGCCCCCGTTGGGATCGAAGGTGATGGTATAGGTCTTGGCGGGGTCGGGCGCCTCGCCCTCCTTGGTCCAGTGGGCGTAGACGGTGGTATCACCGCTGAACACAGTGTCGGTGGACACCGCCGTCCCGCCGGACTGGGCGGTGTACCAGCCCGTGAAGGTATAGCCCGCGCGGGCTGCCTGGGGCAGGGCGGTGAGCCTGCCGCCGCTGGTGGTGGCGGTGTCCGTCCCGGCGGTGATCGCGCCGCCGTTGGGGTTAAAGGTGATGGTGTAGTTTGACCCAACGGTGGAGATGGGCCCAATAGAATACACTGTGTGGTAGTGGTAGAGATCCTCATCCGCAATGAGTCCATAGCCATCCAGGGGGTAGGCGCTTGGTTTCAATTCCTCCGCATATTGCAGGTTTGGGCTCCAATCTGCCGAAGGTAGATTGGAATCTGGAATCCCGGCCTTCTGGAGCATGACGATGCGCTGCCCCGCCTCCACCTCCACGCTGCTGCCCACGGTCCCTTTCCCCGTGCCGCTGGCGCAGACGCGGGTAGTCCCGCCCCCATCTCTGATAAGCAACTTTCCTTGCATCAGAAGGATGCCCACGCCCCCTTCCGCGTATATTTCAGCGCCATAGAGCTGCGCAGAGCCATACTGAGGCTGATAGATGCCGCAGGGGAGCCGGCCCGGGGTTGCGCTCTTAGCGATCAGCACAGCGTATTCAATATGAATACTTGTCAAGGCCGCCGAATCCTGTTCTTCGCCGGAGATCACGGGGGCGTCCCTGCTGAGGAGCACGCCGCCGTTGATATCCGCCTGGGCCCTGTTGCCCAGCAGCAGAACGGCGGTTCCCCCCGCCTCTACATAGCCGCCTAACATCCGAACTCTTGTCCAAACCTGGGTGCTGTTGGGGTTTCGGTCGGCGAACACGGTGACGGTGTTCCCCTTGGCCTTCACCGCGCCGCTGACGAGGGTGAAGGTGCGGTCGGGCTGGACGTAGACGGCGTCCTGTCCGCTGGTCTCCAGACTGCCGGCGGAGTAGGTCACCGAGCTGCCGGCGGTGACCGTAGGGGCGTCCGCCGCCGTGCTGTCCCATATGGCCAGGTCCCCCAGCAGATTGACGGCGGGGGAGGCGGAGGAGGTGAGGGTATGGCCCTTCAGGTCCAGCACCACATTGCAGTCCTTGGGGATGGTCAGGGTATCTCCTCCCAGATTGATGTTGGCGGTGAGCTCGATGTCTGTGCGCCCCGCGCCCACCCCGTCGGCGATCCGCCGCTTCAGGGTGTCCAGGTCCCCCGCGTCGGTATCGGGGAGCCCCTTAGTCTGGAGGTGCACCACAGGAGTATAAGCGGGAGGGCGTCCGCTGCCGAGCAGCAGCTTGGACCCATCCAAAGCCTTCCACTGCTCGTCTGTGCCGCCAAAGTACACATCCCGGAGCTGCCTGGAGAAATAGAACGGCGTGGTTCCCACGGTTTGAAGCGCAACGGGCAGGTAGACGGCAGCGAGGTTGTCGCAATAGTAAAACGCCCCATCTCCAATGAAGGTGACCGTATCTGGAATGGTGACTCTGATAAGGCCGTTGCAGTAGGAAAACGCCCCATCTCCAATGGAGGTGACGCCGTTCGGAATTGTAATGGGGCACTCGCACTTGGAAAACGCCTCATCTCCAATGGAGGTAACAGTGTCCGGGATGGTGACGCTGGCGAGGCTGTCACAGTCGAAAAACGCCTTCCGTCCGATGCCGGTGACCCCGCTGCCGATGACTACGCTTTTTATGTTGTATGGATATGGCGGTTGCTCCACGTCCGCGTCGGGAATGACCCCGCTGCCCGAAATGGTCAGCAGGCCTGTGGTCCCGTTGTAGCTCCAGGTCAGATCTCCCCAGGTCCCGGTCTCATCCGCCGCCCACGCCCCCGTGGGCAGCAGGGCCAGCGCCAGACACAGCGCCAATCCCGCCGATACGATCCGTCTTTTCATGGTGGCTTCCCCCCGGTTAGAATTTCAACAGCTGCTCTCGCTCTTTATCGTGTAAGAACAAGACCATTATAGTGCAGAAATTCCAGCGTGTCAATACCGGCGGGGCGGATGCCGCAAAAGAGGGAGCGCCGGGCACTGCCCGGCGCTCCTGGGTGAAAGGCTGCATAAACGCAGGCTTTTATCTCCGTCCGTTTTTGCGGTTGTTGCAGCAGGTGTCCACCATGTTTCGGATATAGCGGTCGTAGCTGGTGTTGAGCAGGGCGGTGAACAGCGCGTCGATCACATTCAGCGTGGAGATGCGGCTGGACATGCCGCCCAGCCGGTCCCAGCTCTCGCTGGCGTCCACGTAGAGGTTGTGGGCGCAGATGCTGGACAGCGCGTTTCCCCCCGACGAGGTGAGGGCCACCGTGGGCACCCGGAGGTTGCGCAGCACGTGAGCCACCTCCAAAATGTCGTCTGTCTCCCCGGTGTAGGAGATGAGGAAGGCCAGCACCCCCTCCGTATAGGCCCTGGCGCTGGTGAGCATGGAAACCCGGTCACTGAAGGCGGTGGAGGGGATCTTCAGGCGCATACACTTGATCTGGGCGTCCAGCGCCACCACGTGGGAGGGGCCCACCCCGTAAAAGTCGATGCGCTTGGCCTGGGCCATCAGGCCCACCACCTTTTCCAGCACCTCGGGATTGATGATCCGGCTGGTCTCCAGAATGGAGGAGGCGTTCTGCTGGGACACCTTCTCCAGCACCTCGGCCACCGAGTCGTACCGGCTCACCGGGGCCTGGTCGCCGCCGCGCCGGTCCTGGCGGGTGTAGCCGTCCTGGGCCGCGGAGAGCAGCATCCGAAAATCGGTGTAGCTGTCCACCCCCAGCTTCCGGCACAGCCGCTTCACCGTGGTGGTGGAGGTGAAGGTCTTCTCCCCCAGCTCCACAATGCCCATGCCGCAGGCATCCTGGTAGTGCTCCAGGATGTACTCCACCACGTGACGTTCAGAGGGGGATAGGTCCTTGATCTCCGCCATTTGAATCAGAATATTTCCCATGTCGGCCCTCCATAGCCCGTGCGCCCGGGAAGCGTCCCAGCCGGATCCCCGGCCCCCTCTCCTGCGCATGTGTCCTGCCCGCGACCTCCTCCTAACGGCGCTCCAGGGCCACGCGGCCCTCCAGCGCTTTCTTTATCATACCCTTATACGCCGCATTTTGCAAGTTTTTTCCTGCGCATTCCAAAACAGGCCGGGCCCTCCGCTCAGGCCCCAGCCCTACTCCTGGGCGGGGAACATCATAATGGTCTCCCTGGCCACGTCGCAGGCCAGCTTGGCCAGCTCCGCCGGGGGCAGCTCCAGGTTGAAGGACATCTCGGAGTAAGCCGAGGTGTTCACCCCGGCCACCACCGCCCACCGGGGGTGCTCCATGCACATCATGGCCGCCGTGCGGAAGGGGGAGCCCCCCGTCAGATCGCAGGCGAACAGGATGTCCTCCCCGGGCAGGCCGTCCAGCACCTCGCCCAGCTTTTTTTGCAGGTCGTCCAGGGAGTCGTTTTCGTTGAAATCCACGAAATAGAAGCCGGCCATCTCACCCACCAGCATTCCCAGGTTGCGCTTCATGGCGGTGCCGTAGCCGCCGTGGCCTGTGACAATCACTTTTGACATGATGATCTGCTCCTCTCTGCGCAATGGCAAAAGCCCCGGGAGAGGCCCAGAGGGCGCTCTCCCGGGGCGGGTGCTTACATGTTGGAGTTTTTGAAAACCAGCTGGCGGTAGTCGGCGTACACCTCGTGCATATACTCCTTGGGCACCTCGGTGACGTTGGGGGACACAAAGATATACATCTTGTGGCCCAGCTTCTCCAGCCGGAGGGCTGTCTCGGAGGCGATGGACTGGGCGATGGTGATCACCGCCACGGTGGAGGAGGCCCCCACCTTCTGGTGGTAGCCGGGGATGGCCACCAGCGCGTCCTCCAGGGGACAGCAGTTGTCGATGAAGATATCCGCCACGTCGCCCAGCTTGTTGCCGGAGGAGTGGACGGCGGCGGCCTTCTGATAGTTCTCGCCGCTGGTGATGGCGATGACCTTCAGCCCCCGCTCCCGGGCGTACATGGCCGCCTCGATGGGGGCGGCGTTCAGCCCGCCGTGGGAGAACACGATCATGACCTCCCCCTCCTGGAGGTTGTAGCTCTGGAGGAAGTTGGCGATGTAGCCCTCCTGCCGCTCAATCCACAGCAGCTCCCGGGCGCCGCCGGGGCCGATGACGTTGTTCCACATCAGCCGGGGGTCCATCACCGGGTGCCAGCCCACCACGCCGCCGTAGCGGGGGAACACGTCCTGGACGGGCAGCACGCTGTGGCCGCTGCCGAACAGGTGGACCAGCTTGCCGGAGTGGATGGCGGCGGCGCACAGGTCGGCCGCGGCCTGGATGTTCTGGGTCTGCTCCTTGTCGATCTTTTCCATAACCTGCATAATTTTGGTCAAATACTCAAGCTGAGCCATTGCAATTACTCCTTTGAATTAAAATTGTGATATCTTTACGCCAATGCGCCGATCACGGGGATAAAGCCGATGGCCGTAAGCACCGCCGCCAGCACCAGAATCACGCCCATAATGGCCAGGGGGGACCAGTTCTTCTTGGTGTACAGGCGGTACACACCCAGGGTGAGGGCCAGGGGCACGATCTTGGGGAACACGCTGTTGAGCAGATTGTCCAGGTTGAACACGGAAATCATGCCCTCCACATAGGAGCCGGACGCCTCGTCAAAGACCTGGGTCACGGTCTTGATGTCGATGTTCAGGGTGCAGGTGACAAAGCTGGCGGTGAGCGCGCCCACCACGATCAGGCCCAGCACGGTGATTGCCTGCATGATGCGGTTCAGCTGTCCGGAGGCCATGAAGCGCTGCACGCCCTCCAGGCCGGCCTTGTAGCCCAGGTTGAACAGCTTCCGGCTGAGCAGGTAGGTGCCCAGGGGATAGACGATCATGTAGACGACGGCGCCGATCCAGGCGGCGTTGGGCAGGGCGTTGGAGATGGACAGGCAGATGGTCAGCAGCAGGGGAATGATGGTGGCCACCCACAGGGAGTCGCCGATGGCGGAGGTGGGGCCGATGAGGGCCACCTTGGCCTCCTGGATGGCCTCGGCGGAGCCGTTGCCGTTGGCCAGCTGCTCCTCCATGCCGATGGCGATGCCGTTGCAGATGGAGCCCACCTGGGACTCAGTGTTGAACAGGGTGATGTGGCGCTGGAGGGCGGCGGCGCGGTCCTCTTTGGTGTCGTACAGCTCCTCAATCACAGGGGCCATGGACTGGCCGAACGCCATACCCAGCATACTCTCCGCCTGCTGTGAGCAGCCGTTCCAGAAAAACCAGTTCAGAAAAGATTTATTCAGCGTCTTTTTGCTCACGGATTTCATCTCAGCACTCCTCCTCTCTCTGGGACAGAATGGCGTAGTAGATCACGGCGACGATGGCGGCGATAACGGCCACAGCCATGGTGCTCAGCCCGAAATAGGTGACCAGAACGAAGCCGGCCATGAAGATGGCCCAGTGGACGCCCTTTTTCACCAGGAAGGACAGGATAATGCCCATTCCCAGGGCAGCCATCATGGAGCCGAAGGCGGAAATGCCGGTGACGAACCAGCCAGGGATGGCGATGCCGGCGCTGGCCCCCGCCGCGCCGATGGCGGTGAGGACGATGACCGCGGGGATAAAGCGGCACAGGAAGCCGATGACGCCGCCGCCGATCATGTTGGGCATCCACATCTTTTTGGTGTCGCCGGACTCGGCGATCTTGTTGGCCCAGCGATTGACGAACACGTCCAGCGCGTAGTGCACGTTCCACATGGTGCCGCCCACCACGCCGCCAATGCCGGCGCCGGTGAAGGCCAGACCGATGAGAGCGGCGTCACCGCTCACGGTGCCCTTCAGGGCAATTGCCATGGCGGTGCCGATGTAAGTGGCGTAGGACAGGTCCCATGCCACGGCGCCGCCGGGGGTGACGTTGGCCAGATAGGCGATCTGGAGGGGCACACCCACCAGCATCGCGGTGGGTACATCGCCCATGATAATGCCCACCACCAGCGCGGCGATGAGGGGCCGGCCCAGACAATACCAGCCGATGGTATTGCCCACCAGGGAGCCAATCGCGCCCAGGTAGATAAACACGGCGATTAGGATCACTTGCAGGATATTCATGCGCTCGTTTCCTCCCATTCTTTTCTTTGGGCCGGCGCGCCCCCGCAGGAGCCGGGCCGGACCTTATTTTTTGCGGCGGGCGCTCCCGCCGCCGGAGCACGGAGCAGGTGGAGCGGGGTCACAGCTTGATGCTCTTGCGCAGCTCGGTCCACTCCCGGGCGGGGGACTTGGGAATGGTCTGGTAGACCAGCTTGACGCCGCCGGCGGCGATGTCGTCAAACAGGGCGATGTCCTCGTCGCTGGCGAAAAAGACGCTGCCGCCGCCCTTGGTCAGGTTGTGGGTGGCGTCCGGCCGCTTGGCCGCGTTGCCGATCACCACCAGCTCGCACTGCTTGAGCTCCTCCCGCAGCTGCGTCAGGTCCTGGGGGAGCCGGGTGATGAACAGCCGGTTGCCGTCGGCGGGCTGGGCAAACAGCTCCTTGGCCTGGGCCATGGTCACCACCCGGGACTTGTACTGCTTGGGTACGCCCATGAGCATGATGGACTGGAGCATGGGGTTGCCGGCCAGCGCGCCGTCAATGGCGACAATCTCTTTAATCTTCCAGTGGCTGCACCACGCGGTCACAATCTGTCCGTGGATGAGCCGGTCGTCGATCCGAAAATAATTCTGCGCCATAAACAGTCCTCCCTTTCTGATGCCTGGTCTGCCCGATGTGGCTTCATTGTAGCAAAGCGATTTTGCAAAAGCAATATTTTGACGAATTGTGTCAATTATTAACATTTCACATAGCCGCGCAATATTTTCAACGGCAGTTTATCAATTTCACACAAAGACAATTCCAGACTCTTCCACGTCTGACAAAAAGCGGCGGAGCCCAGGGGCCCGCCGCGGAGAAAAATTCTGGGGAGCGAAAAAAGCGCTTGCAATTTGCTCGGGCATCTGCTATACTCATTAATGAGAATAATTCTCACTAATGAGCTTCATCCCATTCACCATAAAATTGATCAGGAGGAATGTATCATGGAACTGAAGGGCAGCAAGACCGAGGCCAATCTGTGGAAGGCGTTTGCGGGGGAGTCCCAGGCCCGGAACAAGTACACCTATTTCGCCAGCCAGGCCCGCAAGGAGGGCTATGAGCAGATCGCCGCCATCTTTGAGGAGACCGCCGGCAACGAGAAGGAGCACGCCAAGCTGTGGTTCAAGGCGCTGGGCGGCATCTGCACCACTGCGGAGAACCTGCTGGCCGCCGCCGAGGGGGAGCACGAGGAGTGGACCGAGATGTATCAGGAGATGGCGGCAACCGCCCGGGAGGAGGGCTTCATCGCCCTGGCCGACGCCTTCGAGGCCGTGGCCAAGATCGAGAAGAGCCATGAGGACCGGTACGTGAAGCTGGCGGAGAACCTGGCAAACGGCGAGGTGTTCAAGCGCGCCGAGGTGAAGGTGTGGTACTGCCGGAACTGCGGCCACCTGGAGTACGGTCTAGAGGCCCCTGCGGAGTGCCCCGTCTGCGGCCACGCCCAGGCCTTCTTCGAGCTCAAGGCCGAAAACTATTGAGAAGCCGAACCAAAATACATCTTCGCGGCCAAAATCGTCGATGAGCCGCGTGAAAAAAATCTGGGGAAGCACTGATTCAATCGGCAATTTTGTCTCGCGAATTGGAACGCTTCGGCTATTGATTCAGCTTCTGAGATACACATCGTATGAAAAAGGGCCGTCCGGCATTCGGACGGCCCTTCTGCTATCCTATTTTCGCCCCGGGCCTGCGGCAATTCCCGGTCTTCACCAAAATACCCGGGCATGGCGGAGGAGACGCCCAGCTCCAGCTTTAGGGAAGGACTGATTAAATCGACAAGAGCGATTTGCGAGAGATTTTGCGCCATAGCGGGGCGGGATTTCGCAGGAATAATTGTGTTTATTTCAAGAAATCACAACGAAGCCATGGCGAAAAAGATCCGAAAAGCGCCGCAGGCGCATTTAATCAGTGCTTCCTTAGGTGATCCTGCCGCGCAGGCAGGCGGACACCTCTTCGGCGGTGGACGACGCGCATACCTGCTCCGCCAGCGCCTCCAGCTCCGAGACGGAGTGCCGGGCCAGAAGCATCTTGACCCCGGAGATCCGGGAGAGGCTCATGCTCAGCTTCCGTATCCCGAGCCCAACCAAGACCGCGGCCGAGAGGGGCTCTCCCCCCAGCTCCCCGCAGACGCTGATGGGCTTGCCCGCGTCAGAAAAGGCGGCCACGGCAAGCTGGATCAGGCGGAAAACGGCGGGATGAAGGCTCTGGCAGTAGGGGGCCGCCTCCGGGTTTGTCCGATCCGCCGCCAGAAGATACTGGCTCAAATCGTTGGTGCCGATGCTGGCAAAATCCGCCCGGGCCGCCAGCGCACCGGCCATCAGGGCGGCAGAGGGAACCTCGATCATAACCCCCAGGGGAAGGCCCTCCCGGAAGGAAACCCGCTCCCGCCGGAGCTCCTCCTCCACCTCCTCCACCACAGACCTGGCGGCCATGAAGTCCTCCACCCCGCCCACCATCGGGAACATGATCTGAAGGCGGCCGTAGACGGAAGCCCGGAGGGCCGCCCGGAGCTGGGCGTGAAAGAGCTCCCGGTCAGCCAGGCACAGGCGCAGGCCCCGAAGGCCCAGGGCCGGGTTCTCCTCCCTGGGCCTGGGGTAGCAGGATAGGGGTTTGTCCGCCCCAATATCCAGCGTGCGAAGGGTGACGGGCTTGTCTCCGGCGCGGAGCAGCAGGGCCTTATAGCGCTGAAACTGCTCTTCCTCGGTGGGAAGGCGGTCCCGGCCCATGTAGAGAAATTCCGTGCGGAACAGGCCGATAAAATCGGCGGCGGAGCCCAGGGCCTCCAGCTCACCGGGGGTGGGGTCGGCCACGTTCAGGCCAATGGCGATCTCCACGCCGTCCCGGGAACGGCATGGCCTGTCCCGCCACTGGGCGGCCTGGGCCCGCCGGACAAGGCCCTCCTCCCGCAGCCTCTGGAAGCTCTCCCGCTGGGCGGGCGTGGGGGAGGAGATGACCTGCCCCTGGTCGGCGTCCAGGACCAGCTCCTCCCCATCGCGGATCCGCTCCGTGATATGGGCCACACCCAAAACGGCCGGAATATCATAGCTCCGGGCGATGATGGCGGAGTGACAGGTGGCCCCGCCCACCTCGGTGACTATGCCCAGCACGTTTTCCCGGTCCAGGGCCGCGGTATCAGAGGGCAGGAGGTCATGGGCCACCAGAATGCAGGGCCGGGGCAGCCGGTCAAGGCTCACCTGCGCAGCTCCAAGGCAGGCCCGCAGGAGCCGTCCGCCCACATCCCGCACGTCGGCGCTCCTCTCCCGCAGCAGCGGGTCCTCCAGCTGCTCAAACAGCCCGGCGTACATCTGGCAGACCGACTCCACCGCCCAGGCGCAGCATTTTTTCTCCTCCGAGATGGCCAGCCGGATGGCGGCCACAATCTCCTCATCCTCCAGGATTTCCCGGTGGGCGTCAAAAATCTTCCCCTGCGCCTCATGCTCCCCGGCAAACCGGGCGCGGAGCTCTTCCAGCTCCCGGCCGGCCTGGGCCACGGCCTGTTCGTACCGCTCCAGCTCGGCGGAGACGTCCGCCGGAGAGAGGCGCTCCCGCCTGACGGCGAGCTCGGCGGGGGCGTAGAGCAGGGCCGGCGCCACTGCGGCGCCGCCGCAGACGGAGGTTCCGGTAAAAATCATGGGCGTCACTCCTCCAAGCTCTCCAGAAAATTGGTCAGGGCCTCCACGGCCTGGCCCTCGTCCTCCCCCTCCGCGCAAATCTTGATGACCTTTCCGCAGGCCATGCCCCCCGTTAGAATGCTCACCACACTGCGGGGATTGACGGTTTTCTCCCCGCAGGTGATGGTGATGGCGCTGGAAAACCCCTTGCTCAGCGCGCAAAGCTCCGCGGCGGGACGGGCGTGGAGCCCGGTGGGGTTCTTGATTTTAAACTGTTTGCTCTGCATATACTCAACTCCAAAATCCGAACAGGTCAGAACAGCCTGTCGTAGTATTTTTTGAACAGGCGGCACAGCTCCTCCGTCGTGGCCGCGCCTTGGAGCTCCGCGCCGATGTGGGGAAACTCGTCCAGCAGGCTGAAGATCTCATCCAGAATCTTGGCCTGGGTGATGGTGTCGGCCAGCGAGAGGACCATGACCACGTAGATTTTTACCGGCTGGCCATCCAGAACCAGCTCCAGGGGCTCTTTCAAGGTGGCCAGCGACAGGGACAGCTTATAAAAAATGCTGGGCGAGGCGTGGGGCATGCACACGCCCCCGCAAAGGACGGAGTATTGACCGTATTGCTCCTTGATTTCGATGATCTCCTCCACATACTCCCGCGTGGTGTGGCCGTCGTCCAAAAGAGGCTGGGCCGCCTTCCAGACCGCCTCATCCCAGGAGGCGGCCTCAATGTGGGCCAGAATATGCCTGCGGGGCAGAACGTCAAGCAGCGAGGGGAGCTCCGTCAGCGCCCGGGGCGGGCCGCTGTACGGGCTCACCGCCCTTTTCAGCTCCCGGGCCAGCTGATCGGCGTCCCGTATATCGCAGTGCTTGCTGATGACGCTGAGAAGCTCCCCCACCCGGAACTCCGGGGTCGTGCTGGCCGCCATCCCCTGGCGGGAGTGGAGGAAGGCGTATATCCGCCGCAGATCCAGCCGGGAGAGGAGCGGATTGACCTTCAGGAGGGGCTTGGACAGGGGAAGGGGTATGTCAATGGTGGAGAAAATCAAGTCCACCTGGGAAAAATCGTAGCCCGCCAGGTCGAAAATGGAGAGCCGGTCCACAATGGCGATGTGCGGGAACTGCTGCTTCAGGGCGCTCATGAGGAGGGAGACCGTCCCCACGCCATATCCGCAGATGAGGACGGCCCGGATGTGCTCCACCGTGGGATGGTTCCGCTCCCGCTGGATGGCCCCGGCGGTGTACATGGTCAGGAAGCCCACCTCATGCTCGTGAAGGAATACGCCGAAACGCTCCCCAATCTCCTCCGTGATCTGGCTGCACAGCCGAAAGACCTCGGGAAATCTGCGCCGGGTCTCCTCCAGCAGCGGGTTGGGAGAGGGGATGCTCAGGCGCATCCGCGTGATAGCGGCCTGCAAATGGGTTTTCATGGCGTTGAACAGGTCGTCCGTCTCCGTCAGGTCAAGGCCCAGCTCCTCCTGGAGCCTGGAGAACAGGTAGGCGCTGATTCTCCTGGCCATTTTGCTGTTGGCCGTGGAGGCGTGGCTGTCGGGGCCCTCCGCAATGGCCAGCCAGCGGGCGGAGAGGTAGGCCGCCTCACAGCGCAGCTGGTCCGGCGAAAGCATCCGGGAGAGGCAGGAGGCCAGAATTGCCTCAATCTCCCCGCATTCCGCCGTCTCCGCGTAGGGCTGATACTGGGGGGAGATGGCGCTCAGGCCGTGCCCGTCCCGGACCCGGGTCACCATGACCGCCAGATAATAGATCAGGGCGATCAAATCCTCGTCAAACAGAGCGGCGCCCTTTTCCTTATTGTACCGCTCCACGGTGTCGATGATCACAGGCAGGTCCGCCCCGCAGAGGATGCGGTTGATATAGGCAAAGGAGCTGGGCTTGGGGATCCGCCGCTCGGCGGTCCGGCCACAGGTAATGAAATAGGTGAGCAGCGCTTTCTGATCAGAGTTCTCCTGAATAAAGGCCACAATCAGGCGGCGGTATTCCCCCTCGTCCCCCTCCAGCCGCACCCCCCGTTTCTGCCTGCGCAGAAGCCGGGCCCCGTGAGCGGCAAACCATTTTTCCGCCTGCCTCAAATCCCGGGCAAACGTGGTCCGGCTGACGCCGAAATGCTCGGCGGCCTCGTCAAAGCTCCAGGAGCTGCGCTCCTCCAGCACATCGGTGACAATCATTCGCACCCGCTCGTCGGCGCTGAGAAACCGGCCGGCGTCTCCCGAGCTCTCCCCAAAATCCCTGAGCAGGGCCAGGGCCCGCTCCCGCTGCCGCTCCTCCAGGTAGAAGCCCTTTTTGGGGGCGGACTTCAGCTCCACGCCCCGCTCCAGGAGCCAGCTTGAGAGCAGTGACAGATCATACCGGGCGGTGCGTTCACTGACATTCATAGCCGCGGCAAGGCTCCGGGCCGTCACCGGCCCGGAGTGCCTGCAGATCAATTCCAAGGCTTGAATACATCGCTGTGCAATATCAATCATATTTTTTCCTTTGGCCGCCGGGAATCGCGTCTACGCAAGCGCCTCCCGCAGGCTCTTGATAAAGGCCTCACCGTTCCCCGCCAGGATCGCGGACAGGATGGCGCTGCCCACGATAACGCCGTCCGCGCCCATGGCCCGCATCTCCCCCACCTGCCGGGCGTTGGAAATCCCAAAGCCAGCCACCACAGGCGTGGTGATCCCCAGGCTCTTCAGCCGCGCCACATTGACGCCCACCTGGGGAGATGTGGTGGACTGCGGGCCGGTGACCCCGTCCACAGACTGCTGGAAGATGTAGCCTCTGGCGTTGGCCTTCAGGTCGGCCTCCGCCTCGGCGGTCAGATGATAGGGCGCAAAGCGCAGATTGATGAGGCCGCGGCCTTCCAGGGCGGCGTCCAGCTCCCCCACCCTGTCCGCGGGGGTGTTGGGGGAGAGCACCGCGTCGGCGCCGCAGTCGGCGCACCGCTGCGCAAAAGCGTCGGTTCCCATTTTCTCCACAATCTCGTAATAGGTCATGACCTGAAGAATGTTGTGGGGGTAGGCCCTCCGCAGGGCGCGGATGACCTCGAAGGCGTCCTCCACCGTATACTTGGACAGGGCCCGGGCCATGGAGTCCCGGACCGTCTTTCCGTCCAGGCCGGGGTCCTCGTAGGGCAGGCCCATCTCCAGCACGGTGGTGCCGTTGTCAAAATATTTCCCCGCCCAGGCCACCTGATCCTCCAGGGCGGTGTCGCACAGGGGGAAATAGGAGACCAGTATCTTCTCCCCCGCCCGCTCCATCTCTTCAAAGATTTTTTCCATCCGATTCGTATTCATTTCCTTCTGCCTCCCTGCTTATGCTTCACACAGCATCTGACGAAAAATACCGCAGACCTGCGCCCTGCTCTGGGCGGCGCGCAGGTCCTGACAGACCTGGGGCCGGGTGAACATCTCCATCAGATTGTTCAGCACGGCCAAATGCTCATCCGGATCGTTGACCGCCAGCAAAACCACCATCTCCACCTGCAGCGCCTCGCTGGGGTCCTCCATACTGTAGAATGCGACAGGCTCCGGGCAGCGCCCAACGGCCATGGCGGCCCGGCGCACGAAGGCAGGGTCTCCATGGGGCAGGGCGATGGTCATGGCGGGGAAGGGGAGCCCCGTCGGGCAGCTCGCCTCCCGCTCCAGAATCTTTTCCACATAGGCCGGCTCCACAAGGCCCTGCCGGACAAGGAGGCCGGCCAGGTGCCGCAGCACCGCCTCCCGATCCGCGCCGGGCAAATGCAGATCAATACAGCTCTCACAGATTTCAAACCGTTTGCTCATCGTACGCTCCTCATTTACATGGCTGCCTGCTTCATTTCCGACAGAAACCGATAAATTTCCTCCCCGCTGTCCCCGTTCATCACCCGGGTGAACAGGGCGCTGCCAAACATGACGTGAACCCCAACGTCCTTGACCAGGGTGCGGACCTGCTGCGGGGTGGCGATGCCGCACACCGCCACGATGGGACAGCGGCGGCCCACCAGCTCCTGCATCCGCAGGATGCGCTCCTTGGCCCGGGCCAGGCCGTCATAGTCAAACCCCGTCTTCTCCCCAGTCTTTCCCCCTGCGGCGGCCAGGAGAAAACAGAAGCCGTAGGACAGGGAGACCAGCTTTTTCAGCTGCCGCCAGCCGGGGCTTCCCTCGGGCTCCATGGCCATCTCCGCGCTGATGACCGTCACATAGTCAATGCCCTTCTCTCTCAGTCCAGCCACCAGGCCCCGAGGGTCGTCGTCGTGGACCAGGGGGTAGTCTGGTATATCCGCCAGGTGGAACCCCAGCTCCGCGCAGCGCCGAATGTAGTTCTCCTGCCCCATCCGCTGGAGCCCGCCATAGAAGCCCACGGGCATAAACTCGGCCTGGGGATATTGCTTCACCAGGGCCTCCAGCACCTGAAAGGACTGCTCATACCAGATGTCGTTCCGGGCGGCCATCTTCTGGATGGTGAGAATGCGGGCGCCGTACATCCAGGGAAAGCGGACCGGAATGGGAATCTGGATCACGTCGATCCCCGCCCGCACCAGAAGCCGCGCCAGATCCAGCTGCGTGCTGGGAATCGGGGGCAGCATGGGGATCTCCACGATGACGCCGCCCTGCCCCTTGGCCTCATAGGACAGGAATTTCTGTTCAATCGGATTCATTTCCCGTCCCCTCCCCATACGCGCACATGGCCCGGATGCCCTTGAGGTACCGGGAGACCTCCTCCAGGGGACGGCCCTCCTGCAAATATTTTACATAGGCGCTTCCAATCATGAAGGAGGCCGCGCCGGAGCTCTTCACCTTCTCCACATCCTCCCGGCTGGAAATTCCGCAGACGATGGACACGGTGCACCGGTCGTTCCCCTCCTGGGCCATGACCGCCTTCACCCGGGAGACGGCGTCTGCGAGCTCCCGGCGGGTGAGCTTCACCGAGGAGCCGGACTGCCCGCCGGGGGCGTTCATCACAAAGGCGAAGCCCCGGGCCCGCCGGGCCATCTCGCAGAGCATCTCATACTCCGGGGTGCCCTCCGGGGCGGTGGCCAGCTCGTAGGAAATCGCCAGAATCAGGTGGCGGTCATGCTCCAGGCAGTACTGATAGAGGCCAAACCTGTCCCCAGTTCTGATCAGGGGGTAGTTGGGCAGGTCGAACCCGTCCACGTCCGCCTCCGCCGACAGCTGGAGGAACCGGCCCTGGCCCATCGTGGCCGCCGTGTCATAGAGGGTCATATCGATGAGCGGAACCTTCGGATAGGCGGCCCGCAGCTGCTTGATGAAGGCAAAGATCTGCTCCCGGGTGACCCCCGCATTTCTGGGGGCCCGGGCCGCCAGCTGGAGGACGCCCCCCTCCATCCAAGGCATCCAGTTTGGAATGTGGACCATCACGATGTCCACGCCGGAGGCGATCATCATGTCGGCCACCGCCCTCGTCCGCTCCATGGAGTCCGGGTCGATTGGCACCAGCCCGATGAACGCCACCCGGCCCTCCGCCTGGGCCCGGGCGATGGCTTTGTCGATGCGGTTGCTCATGTGGCCGCCCCCCATCGCGCCGCCCGGATCAGGCAAAGGGTGGTCCCCGCCTCCGGCCTGTCCCCACAATACCGCAGGGCGGCCATGCTTTGCAGGGATATCCCCGCCCGGCCCGCCTTTACCGCCTCCCCGGGCTCGACCAGGACCCGCCGGACCCTGCCGTCGTCCACCAGCTTCATCAGCCGGGGCGCCAGGACCCGGTCCACGGTGCGGCTGCGCATTACCCGGGTGAAGGCGCCGCAGTAGCTGTCCAATTCCTCCGTCAGGTCGGGCTGGGTGTCACACTCCACGCAGACGCAGGCGCAGTCCTGGGGCAGGTTTTCCGCCACCGCCAGGGCATAGGAGCCGCTGACCGCAGGAATCACCACCCGGTCCAGGCGGCCCAAGCTGGCCGCGGCCTGCTCCACCAGCGCCTTGGCCTCCAGGGCGGCGAAGGCTCCGGCAATATTGGTCTGGGGGAAGGCCCCCACATTGCTGCGGCAGTTGACCAGCTGCCTGCGCTCAGGCTCGGAGACCCAGGCCTGGAAGGCGTACATCTCCGGCAGGTCGAACAGCTCCGCGCACATATTCACATCACAGCTGACCCCCAGGAGCTCCAGCTGCTCGGTCAGGGTGCGCAGCCCCCCCGGGCCCCGCCCCAGGAACAGGTGAAGCTTTACCCCCAGATACGCGCCTGCCTGGGCGCACAGCAGCGCCTCATCCGCGTAGCGGGCGCCGCACACCGCCTCCCTGCCCAGCCGCTTGGACAGCAGAAGGGTCCCCAGAAGGGCGCCGTAATTTTCCGGCGCCCAGCACAGGCAGGCGCCATTGGGGCCGTCCGATTCAAACCGGGGCGCCGGCTGGGGAAAGGCGCGCCGAAGGGCCTCGTACTCCGCCAGGAAGGCCGGGTCAGCCGCAGCGGCCTCAAAGGCCGCGAAGCTGCGGTCACAGGCCAGCGTAAACGCGTCCGCGATGAAGCAGCCCCCATAGGCCCCATACCACAAATCCCCGCAGTACTCCATATACGTATTCCTCCTTTTATCCCGACAGGGGCGGCCCGTCTACTCCCGGGTCAGGATCTCATAGATTTCATGGTAGACCTTGTCCACCCCCACGCCGGTCAGCAGCGCGGCGGCGGAGATGGCGGGCACGCTCACCTCGGGCAGCTTGGTGGCGGAGGCCACCAGATCAGGCTTGAGGGCCTCCACCTTGGCGCGCACCTCCACAACCTTGCAGGTATCCGCCCGGCAGTCAATGCCCTTTTTCTTCAAAAACTGCTCAATCTTCATGGCGATATTTTTGGACGTGACGCCTCCGGTGCCACAGGCCACAAGAATGAATTTTGACATCAATTAGCGCTCCTTTCCACTCGCGCGGTGCCAGCTCCGCAGTCCGCGGCCTTGGCACCGCCTCTATTTTCCAAATGACGCTTGCAAATCGCGGGCCAAATCAGCCGAATATGCCGAACACGAGGGAGACCAGCCAGCTCACCCAGGTGGAGGACCCGCCCAGCGAGGTGCTGGTGGACTCAAACGCCATCCCGTTCATGGCGGCCACGGCGGTATAGGAGTCGGCGGTGGCCGTACACACATACAGCGCGATGATAAAGACGATAATGCCGGAGAGGAAGCCCCGGAAAATATTCTTCTTGCAGTAGGGCAGGCAGGCGGCGACCAGGAAGGGGCAGGCAATGGCCAGATCCGCCATGGGCAGCACCCGGTTGCCGGGCAGGATGAAGGCCAGCAGCAGAACCACAGGGACCAGAAGAATACCGGTGGCCATCACGTCGGGCATACCCACCAGAATGGCGCCGTCAAGGCCGATGTACAGCTTTCGGTTCAGGTGCTTCTCCGTAACCGTGCGCATCCCGTCGGCCACAGGCTGAATGCCCTCGATGAGAATGCCGAGCACCTTGGGGAAAATAATCATGAACGCGGCCGCAGTCAGGCCCAGGGAGACGGTGCTTCCAAAGGGCTGTCTGCCCACGATGCCCAGCACCACGCCCATCACAAAGCCGATGGTGGAGGGCTGAACCAGGCCGCCGAACCGCTCTTCGATTTTCTCGGGGCTCCAGTTGATGTCCCGCAGGCCGGGGATCTTCTCCACCACCCAGTTGACCAGAATGCCGACGGGGGCAAAGACGATGGTGTTTCCATGGGGGATGGACACGCCCTCCAGGCCATAGGCCTCGGCAATGGCGGGGGCGGTCAGGTCGGCCAGCTTCAGGCTGACGATCTCGGTGACCACGAAGGCCAGGATGGCCAGCAGCAGGTTCTGGGTCTTCACAAACACAAAGCCGGAGGAGAGGGACCACACAAAATAGTTGAAAATATCCACATCAAAGGTGTTGGTCAGCTTGGCAAAAATCAGCAGGAGGTTGACGCCCAGGCCGATGGGGAGCAGGATGGCGTAAAAGCTCAGAGGAAACGCCACCGACGACTGGAAGGAGCCGATGCCCAGGTCGATCACGTCCAGCTTTAGGCCGGTGGCGCTGATCACGCTGGTCAGCACCGGGGCGACCGCCCCAGCAAACATGCCCGTCATTGTGCTCAGCCCGATCATGCCGGCGGCGACGTAAATTGAAGACTTCAGGGCATTCAATACTTTGAGCCGGGCCAGCACAATGCCTACAAGGAAGATACCGATCATGATCATGACTGTAGACGGCAGTGCGGCGTACCAGTTCAGCGCACCTTTCAGGACTTCCATACAAACACCTCCACGTTTTTTGCCACTTTTGTGGCTGATGTCCCAAGTATATCAACGAAATCCTCTTCGTGGTAGTGCCTATTCTTTCCCGGGAATATCCTGCAAAAGTTGTGCATTTTGGAGGGGCCGGCCCACCTCATCTCCGTACTTTGGAGAAAACAAAAAGGCCGGCACCCAAAATCGGGTACCGGCCCTTCTGCCGCAGGGTATAAAAAAGACGCCCGCCGGCGTCTGTCCACGGTTATTTTCAGCGGATGGGGTGGTGATTTTTATAAAAACCGCCGCAAGTGTTGCGATGTTTGCTGTGGCGCGATTCAATGGGCCCCCGCAAAGCCGCCCTCTGGCTTTGTGGGGAAAGGATGGGCGAGCGCGCCCTGACTTCTGAAAAAAGTCGGGGCAAGCGGTCCATAGCTTGCCCCGACTTGGTGACCCAGCGGGGACTCGAACCCCGGACCTTCGCCTTAAAAGGGCGTTGCTCTACCAACTGAGCTACTGGGTCGGATATGAAATTCTGCAAGACACCGGGCAGGCCCTCCCCCAAACGTCCCCCGGGCCGCCGTCCTTCAGCGGCCTGGGGTGAGGCGGGGCAAGAAAATGGGGTGAAGGATGCCCCCAGGGCGTCTGAGCTGAACGGACCTTGCCCTTAACCGGGCCTCCGCAAAGCCGCCCTTCAAGCGTTGTGGGGAGAGGAGGAAGGGATGGAGCGGGTGGTGTCCCCGCCGCAGGCGGGGACGGAACATAGCGCAATCCCTTCCGACGTGGCTGGGATGGCTGGACTCGAACCAGCGAATGCGGGAGTCAAAGTCCCGTGCCTTACCACTTGGCTACACCCCAAT
>ERZ808037.160-NODE-160-length-72984-cov-42.646234_pt1 | contig 72984 bp, 62 predicted proteins | sample MGYA00380190_ERZ808037 | MGnify/ENA primary metagenome ERZ808037 (study PRJEB31490, sample SAMN06133399) | mouse gut metagenome | isolation source: J9 | host: mice | place: China: Chengdu | collected 2015-05 ... | reverse complement strand
GAAAATCGGGCATTACGCAAGATTGACCTCGTGCAATAGAGTTGATACTCAACGACTTTGCATAGCTGAGTAGTTACTGAGGGATCGGATTTAGTTAATTATGCTTAATATGCGTTAAAAAGTTGGGGGGGGGTAAATTTTTGTTTACATTTGCAAAAAGTCACTAACATCATGTGGCAAGGACGGTGTTTTTTCCTCTTTGATCTAACGTTGTAAGGGATTTTTTGCACAGACATTACACATTTATTTACCAATCATTTACCAATCCCCAATTTCTTTTATGAAAGCGAAAGGACTTCATCTATTCCTGTTGTTGGTCCTCTTCCTGTCCTCAGCATCTGTGGAGGCTTATGCCCAGCAGCCCGGAGGAGGGAATGCAGGATACGCGACGAGCAATTCGTCGGTGACAGGTTTCGTTTTTGACGCCGAAGGCGAGCCGCTGCCGGGCGTGACCGTGAAAATACCCAAAAAGAATGTCGCATCCGTTACCGACATCAACGGAGCGTTCTCGATCCACGGCAACTCGGGCGACGTCATCACGTTCAGCTATATCGGCAAGAAGCCCGTGGAACTTAAGGCCACAGTAGGCAAGCCCATGCGCGTCATACTCGACGACGACACCGAGACCATATCGGAAGTCGTGGTGACAGGTATCGTCAACAAGGACAAGAACTCATTCACAGGATCGGCCTCGACCTTCACAGCCGACGAGCTCAAGATGGTGGGCGTGCAGAACCCCATAGCATCGCTCGCGGCACTCGACCCGGCATTCAACGTGCTCACCAACGAGCTTGCAGGATCGGACCCCAACCACATGCCCGACATCAACATCCGCGGAAAGTCGTCGGTGATAGGCGAGCGTGACGATGCCGTCAACGACCCCAACCAACCCCTCTTCATAGTCGACGGCTTCGAGTCGACCCTTGAGGCAGTCTACAACATGGATGTCAACCGCATCGAATCAATGACCATCCTCAAGGACGCCGCATCCACCGCCATCTACGGCTCAAAGGCAGCCAACGGCGTCGTGGTAGTGGAGACCGTGAAGCCCAAGGCCGGCCAGCTGCGCTTCAACTACTCCGGCTCGGTAGCCGTGTCGACCCCCGACCTCACATCCTACAACCTTATGGACGCCAGAGAGAAACTCGAATTCGAGCGACTCGCAGGACGCTACACCCCCGGATGGGGCGCAGGGCCCAACGATTACATCACACTCAACCAGAAGTACAACGAATACCTCGCCAACGTAGCGAGCGGAGTCGACACCTACTGGCTCAGCGTGCCTCTGCGCACAGGCTGGACCCAGAAGCATGACGTGTATGTCGACGGCGGCTCCAAGGGCTTCATGTTCGGTATCGGAGGCAACTACTCGGGCACTACCGGTGTCATGAAGGACTCGAAGCGCGACAGCTACGGAGGCAAGATCGACCTCATCTACCGTCTGGACAAGCTCCAGTTCTCCAACAAGTTCTCCGCCACATACACCTCCACCAAGGACCCCGTGGTGGAATACAACCAGTATGCGAGCGCAAACCCCTATTACAAAAAATATGACGAGAACGGCGATGTGAGCCGCTGGCTTGAGAACAGCACCTTCGCACGCGCCGCGAACCCGCTGTACAACGCATCGCTCAACAGCCGCAAGGAGAAGTCCAATCTTGTGCTCACCAACTATTTCATGGTCGAGTACAACCCGATCCACCAGGTGCGTCTGCGTGGTAAGTTCGGTCTGACCCACACCACCATTGACGGCGAGAACTTCATATCGCCCGAGGACACCCGCTTCGAGAGCTACGACCGCACCCGCAAGGGATCGTTCGCCTCGACCAACGAGAAGGCCACACGCTATGACGCCTCGTTCACAGCCATCTATGCCGATGTGTTCGGAGCCCACCGCATCAACTTCGCCGGTGACTTCAAGGCCTCACAGAACAAATCGCTCACCCAGGGCTACAGCGTCGTAGGCTTCCCTGAAGGGAACTACACCTACCCGTCGTTCTCCAACGGTTATCCCGAGGGAGGCGTCCCCACCTACTACGAGGACACACAGCGGTCCACCAACCTTCTCGCCACCGTCAACTACGCTTACGACAACCGCTACCTCCTGGACGCCAACTACGCGCTGAGCGGATCGTCGGTGTTCGGCTCTACAAAGAAATTCACCAACACATGGTCAGTCGGCATAGGCTGGAACATCATGAACGAGAAATTCTTCCGTGAAGTGTTCCCCAACGTGTCGATGCTCAAGATCCGTGCCTCCATCGGCAACCCCGGCAACCAGGGCTTCGACTCGGCACGCTCCATCATCACCTACAAGTTCCTCTACAACAGCTTCAACTACTTCGGCAACTCGACCATCCTCGACCAGTTCGGCAACCGTGACCTGAAATGGCAGACCACCATAGACCGCAACATAGGTCTCGATTTCCGCACCGACCGCTGGAACTTCGAGTTCGACTATTACGACAAGAACACCGACCCGCTTCTCATAGGCATCTCAGTGCCCCTGTCGACCGGAATCACCGGGCTGTGGAACACCAACCTCGGCATACAGAAGTCGCGCGGCGTGCTCGCATCGGCGCAGTACTACATACTCCGCAACCTCAAGAACCGTCTGACATGGAACGTGCGTGCGACCCTGCGCCATGAGGACATCAAGCTCGACGAGCTCAACGGAGTGCTCGACGACCTGAACCAGGTAGGCAAGAACACCACGACCAAACGCTACTTCGACGGAGCAGACCCTGACGCCATATGGGCAGTGCCCTCAGCCGGCATCGATCCCTCCAACGGTAAGGAGATGTTCGTAAAGAAGGACGGCACATACACCTACGACTACAACCCCGACGACGAGGTGATAGTAGGCAACACCCGCTCCAAGATCGAAGGCACCCTGGGCACCAACTTCAACTACCGCGGACTCACCGTGGGTCTCAACTTCACCTACAAGCTCGGAGGCAAGGCCTTCAACGAGGCACTCTTCAACAAGGTGGAGAACATCACATCCTCACAGATGATCTACAACCAGGACAAACGCGCCTTCTATGACCGCTGGCAGAAGCCGGGCGACCATGCACAGTTCAAGGACATCGCCGACAAGGTCCCGACCCCGATGTCGTCACGCTTCGTGCAGCGCAACAATGTGCTGGCGCTCCAGTCGCTCAACGTGAGCTACGACTTCTACGAATTCGCATCACGCCTGAGGCTTGAATCGCTGCGCCTGTCGTTCTACGCCAACGACCTCTTCTGGTGGTCGACCATCAAGCAGGAACGCGGAACCGCTTACCCGTTTGCCCGCAGCTACACACTCGCACTGTCTTTCTCATTCTAAATCTTAAGGCAACCAAATCATGAAACTACTATATAAATCAATCACCGCGGCTGCACTACTCGCTTTCGGCCTTGCCGCCACCGGCTGCTCCGACTGGCTGGACTACACCCCGAAAGACAAGCAGACCTACGACGAACAGTTCAACAACCGCACAGGATTCCACACCACGGTCAACGGCATCTACAACAACATGACCGGCAGCAGCCTCTACGGCTACAACCTGTCATACGGCGCGCTTGACATAATGGGGCTATGCTACAAGATCGCAAACGCCAGCACCGCCAAATACGAGCTGTGCACAGCGGCCTACACCAGCTCGAACGCCGCATCGACCATCAGCTCCATATGGACCTCGGCCTACAACACCATACTCAACATAAATGTGGTGCTACAGGCACTTGACGACCACCCCGGGGTGCTCCTTCCCGAGGACGAGCAGATGATACGCGGAGAGATGCTCGCCACACGCGCATGCATCCATCTTGACCTGGTGCGCATATTCGGCCCGGTCTACAGCGTCAAGCCCGACGGACTTTCGGTGCCCTATGCCGACAAGCCCGAGATCATCAAGCGCAACCGTCTGAAAGTCGACGACATAATCTACAACAAGATCATTCCCGACCTCACGACAGCACAGAGCCTCCTTAAGGATGTCGACCCGATCCTCACCGAAGGGGTGCTCAACTCCGACGGCGGAGACGAGGGGAACTGGTTCCGCTACCGCCAGCTCCGCATGAACTACTATGCCGCAACCCTCGTGAAGGCACGCGCCTACATATGGGTCAATGACTACACCAACGCCCTCACCGAGGCCAAGAAGATAACCGACGACACCTATGCGCAGGAGTGCTTTCCGTGGGTCGACCCCGTGAAGCTACTCGCCAACAGCAGCAACCCCGACCGCATATTCTCTACCGAATGCCTCTTCGGGTTCTATGACAAAAAAATGTCGGATATATTCGCCCAGAACTTCAACGGCTCTCTCGACGCCGCCGTGGTGCTGAAGCCGCGCGAGGGGTACACGGGAATCCTCTTCCCCAACACGGCCGACTACCGCCGTCAGTCACAGTGGACCGGCAGCACATCCATCGGCAGCAACGAGCTTGACTTCATAAAGTACAAGAGCTTCACCACAAACGAGACCAACCCCGACTTCTGGGCCACTTTCTACGGGCTCATGCGCAAGAGCGAGGCCTACTACATCGCTGCAGAGGCCATAAACGGGCTGGGCGACACCTCCGGAGCCTGCGGATATCTCAACAAGGTCAAGGCCGCCCGCGGCATCGAAGCACTAGAGACCGACTCTCCGGCCGAATTCCTCAAGGAGCTGAAGCTGGAATACCTGCGTGAAATGCGCGGCGAAGGACAGATATTCTTCCTCCACAAGCATTTCAACCAGTCGTTCGCAGCGGCCAACGCCGACTTCAACGGCCATGAGAAAGCCAACCGCGACAACCCCGCAGTATCGATACGCTACAATGTACCCATTCCAACAGGAGAAAACTACTAACAGGCAGAAATCATGAAACTAAGAAACATACTATATTTTGCAGCCGGCTCAGTGCTCGTCTCCACCGCCATGTCATGTTCACAGGAGGAAATAGAACCTTACAGCGGCCCCAAATCCGGCATATTTATCCAGCAGGTAAAGAGCACCAACATGACAGCCGGGCTTGTAGCATCCTACAGAGACACCTACGAGACATCTTTCGCATCGCAGGCTGCAACAACCACCGAAATGCCGATCCGCTTCCAGGTCAGGACCATAGGGGATGTGACCCCGTATCCGCGCAAATACTCGCTTAAGGTCGACGAGGAAGGCACCACGGGTGTAGAGGGCACCGATTTCTCGCTTTCGAGAAACGACTTCATAATCCACCCCTACCAGTCGATGGACACATGCATCGTCACCCTGCTGCGCACCCCCACACTGCGCCAGAAGACCCTTGCCGTGAAACTCAGGCTCGAAGCCAACGAGAATTTCGACCTGATATTCGATTCCTACAAGAACTCCGGCTCCTGGCAGATCGACGGCGACACACTGTCGTCACTGACATATACGATCCTGTTCTCGGAAAAATACGAAGAGCCTTTCTATTGGGAGAGTTTCGGTGAAGACTATTTCGGACCGTTTACCGCCGCAAAGATGCTTGAGCTCGAGAAGGTGATGGGATGGACCTACAGTGACTGGAACAACGGTGGAAGCGGCTCATCGAAAGTCCAGTACGGGCGCATGGATTTCGCGGCAAACGCATTCAAGAATCACCTTCAGAAACTCGCCGACGCCGGCACTCCGGTGCGCGATGAGGACGGATCGCTTATGCAGCTGCCCGGCTCCTATGCCGTAGACTATTCCGCTTATGAGTAACCCAAAAACTTGAAAAAACGACTATGAAATCAAAAATATTCAATGCGCTTGGGATCCTCACCGCGTCAGTGCTCCTTACCGGCTGCTATGAGGACAAGGGCAATTACGACTATACCGAGATCGAGGAGCTGACCATCACACTCCCCACAGCCATAGAGGCTATGGCAAATGCCGAGAATGTACAGTTCTCGCCGACCGTGGTCTCATCGGCCACCGGAAAGGAAATCTCCGCCGACGACCCCAACTACGAATATGATTGCCGCATATACTACACCCGCACCATCGACGGGATTTCGGAGGTATGGTATGACATCAATCCCGACAAAAAACAGGATGTGGACTTCTTTGTAGAGGCACCGGCCGGCACATATACTCTGTGGTACACCGCAAGGAACAAACACACCGGAATAGAATCCCATGCAAAGGGGTCACTCCGGCTGATCAGTTCGGTGTATGAGGGATGGATGGTGATGTCAAACAACGGTGCTGACAACACGATGCGCCTCGACATGATATTCACCGACTCGAAAGGCCGTGAACTGGTGGCCAAAGGGATCACCGGCACAAAAGTCACGGGACTGACCGACGGCACACAGATAATGTACAACCCAAGCATGTATGCCGGCAAGGAGTTTGTCAACGTCCTTACCAAGTCGGGCAGCTACCGCGTATGGGACAACATGGAGATACTCGCATCCAGCAACCTGAAGCTCCTCGACTTCATCATGCCCACAGTCGAAGGCGACGCGGTCCACGTCTCCCAGATACATTATTATGCAAGCTACGGTCCCACAGCCACAGCTTGCGTCACAAGCGTCGGGAACGCATATGCCATCACCTCATCAGGAGCCGGCGCGTCATACGAATATCCGCTTAACGCAGAAAGCGTAGGGGGAGATCCGACCTACAGGGTGGCTCCGGTGATCGGCACAAGCATGGCCCGTAAAGGGAACTCCTCTTCGGCACTCTTCTATGACATAGACAACAAGCGGTTCATGGGCTGGAGCTACTACGCTCCCAACAAGAAACTGCTGTTCGCGCTCAACGACAACGATGAGGGGCAGCCCCAGGGACTGTTCTCGTTCAATACCGGCATGGACTTCGTCGACATGGAGAGCACACGCTTCTCCGACGGACTGGTCTACACCGTGCTGCAGGACAACACCGGCCACCGGCATGTCTACGGCATCAACCTTTCGGGCTACAACAGCATCAAAAAGGAATCGGCCTACGACAATCTGAGCGGCGAGAACTTCGACACGGCCACCGACTATGCCTTCCATTCCAAGTTCCCCTACATGTTCTACTGCAAGGGTAACAAGGTCTACTCCCACGGACTGGTGGACAACGCAGCCAAGGATGTCCTGACCCTCGACGGCGGGGAGACCATAACGCTGATAAAGTTCAACCTTTACGGTAACATGCAACTCGACATGCTCAACAAATGGAAAGACGAGGAGTTCCAGAACATGCAGTACAAGCTCATCGTATGCTCCAGCACCGGCGGAGAGAACAGCGGCATAGTACGCTTCTACAATGTTGACACCAACGGCAAGCTGACACTCTACAAAGAGTTCAAGGGCCTTGGCGAAAAGATCGTCGACGTGACCTACCGCGAGCGCAGAGGATAGCCTCCGCCCGCCCGGCACATATCACCCGGAGAGCAACAGGGACTGCCCCTTTTTTTGGATTGAGGGCATGTCAGGGTCCCCGCTGCTCTCCGGGCACTTTTTTTCGTCAAATATTCTTATTATATTTGCCGTGATTTCAAAGGTACAATCACTGACATGTCCATCAAGATTCCACGGAAGCTCCGATATCTGCTTCTACGACTTAACATAACAAGGCTGGTGACATTCGGCTATCGCTCGGAGGTGCCCGAGCGCAACATACTCATAGGGTATATCGTATATATGGCACTGGGATTCGCATGCCTGCTGCTCCCGTTCTCGACACGGGATGATGTAAGCTGGATCGACAACCTGTTTACGGCGGCGTCGGCCATATCTACCACAGGGCTCGCCACTGTGGACATAGGCACAAACTACACCTTGTTCGGGCAGTTCATAATCCTCGCGCTGGTACAGTTTGGCGGCATAGGCTACATGACGCTCAGCTCATACGTCATATACCGTGTGACCCACCACACACTGAAACACACCGACAAAGTGGTGAACACATCCATCCCCATACCTTACGGCATGAGAATGCGCGACCTTGTGAACAATGTCATCAACTTCACGCTCATATTCGAGGCACTGGGGTTTGTGGCGTTCTTCATAGCCTTTCATCACGCGGGAGTGAGCATGGCGGGATGGAACGCGCTGTTCGTGTCGGTATCGTCGTTCTGCACGGCAGGCTTCAGCCCGTTTGCCGACTCTCTGTGCAGCTTCAGCGGCAATGTCGCGGTCAATATCACCGTGGCGGTGCTGAGCTATGCCGGCGCAATGGGATTCATAGTGATAACCGACATATCCAACAAGCTCCGCGGCCTCACCTCCTCGCTGACATTCACATCCAAGGTGATACTCCTGATCACCGGTGTCATGACCGTGGGAGGCACCTTGATATTGTCGGTCAGCCCGTCCATCACGCCGGGAGGGAGTGCCGCCGACAAGGTATGGCTGTCGTTCTTCCAGACCATGTCGGCCATGACCACAGTGGGCTACAACACCATAGACCTCTCGGGACTGCGCGCAGGGCCGATACTGATGTTCTCTCTGATCATGTTCATAGGGGCATCCCCGTCGGGCACGGGAGGCGGCGTGAAATGTACGTCGGTGTCGGCGGTGTGGGGCTTCATACTGTCGAAGCTCGGCCTGAGCGGAGAGGTCACATTCCTGGGTCGCATCATACCCGCCTACCGCGTAGACACGGCACTCACAAGCGTGATCACCTACGGCCTCATGATATTCACAGGATGTGTCGTGCTCTCCTACAGCGAGCCGTTCAGGCTGTCGCAGATACTGTTTGAAGTCACCTCCGCGATAGGCACCGTAGGGCTCAGCACCGGGATCACCGCCGAGCTGTCGGCCATAGGGAAGCTGGCCATAATCGTCCTCATGTACATAGGGCGCGTGGGGGTGGTGACCTTCGGGTCGGCACTGCTGATCCGCACCCGCGCCCGCGAGCGCGGCAACATGCACAGGTCAGACCTCGTGGCATAGCGGAACCCTCCTCACACAGAATCTCCATAATTATTCCACAATAATTCAACTATTCCACAATAATTCTACCCGGCGAGGTAATTTCAGCGAATATCAGGACGGGATATCGCAGTTTTTTCGTAATTTTGTGGGATTAATCCCTAATCCGCCTATTGAAGATGCATCCAGTCAAGCAGTTGAGATTGCTCTTAGCGATGGCAGCAGCGGCCGTGACGGTAGCCTGTGCCAATATGGGCCGCCCTGAAGGTGGGCCCCGTGACGAGTTGCCGCCCGTGTATGTGCGGTCCAACCCCGCCTTGGGACAGCTCAATTTCAAGGGCAACAAGATCACCGTAGACTTTGACGAGAACATACAGCTCGACGATGCCATGAACAAGATCGTGGTGTCGCCCGCACAGCACACCACCCCTGCCATATCGTCGAACGGGCGTCGCGTCACCATAGAGCTTCGCGACACTCTCATCCCCAACACCACCTACACCCTTGATTTCGCCGATGCTGTCAAGGACCTCAACGAAGGCAACGTGCTCGACGGGTTTGCCATGGACTTCGCCACGGGCGACACCATCGACACCCTGCGCATATCGGGCATGGTGTTCGAGGCCCGCACCCTCGAGCCGGCCCAGGGAATGCTCGTGGGGGTGTACTCCAACCTCTCCGACACAGCCATCTCCACCCTCCCGTTCGAGCGCATCACCAAGACCAACCAGCTGGGGCAGTTCACCCTTCGCAACCTCAAGGCCGGCACCTACAGGGTGTATGCCCTCAACGATGTAAACCGCGACTACCACTGGGACCGATCGGAGGATGTGGCGTTCTACGATGTCGCCGTGTCGCCAAGTTCCGAGCCCACGGTGATCACTGACACCCTCACGCGCCACACCGGCGAGAGGGACTCGCTCGTAATGCGCGACGCCACGCGCTTCCTGCCCGACGACCTCCTGCTGACATGGTTCAACGAGGGGTATGCCTCGCAGTACCTCAGGGACTACAAGCGGCCCGAGAGGAACAAGCTGACATTCCAGTTCGGAGCCAAGTCAGACACGCTCCCCATACTGCGCCTTCTCAACACCCACCGCGCGGGCGACGAGATATCCACCTGGGCCACCCTCGACGCGTCGCCCACCCTCGACACCCTTACCTACTGGATATCCGACACGTCGCTCGTGTCGCTCGACTCTATAACCCTCGAGGCCACCTACCTGCGCACCGACACCCTCGACAATCTCGTGTGGGGGACTGACACGCTGAAATTCAACATGCGCCCCGAGAAAAAGAAAAAGGAGAAGAAAAAGAAGAAAAAAGATGACGAGGAGGCCGACACCATCCCGCCGGCACCCCACATGGAGCTGAGGATGCTCTCAGGGAGCAGCCAGGATCTGCACAAGGGGCTGACACTCTCAGCAGGATCACCCGTAGTGCGATTTGACACCGCAGCCATACGCCTGGAGATACAGGTCGACACGCTGTGGTACCGCATAGTGCCCCCGAAGTTCTCGCGCCCCGAGCCGCTGCGCCCCATGGTGTTCACCGCACCTTACAAATGGGAGGAGGGGACAAAATACCGCCTTACCATCGACTCCGCAGCCGTGAACGACATCTACGGGCTCGACAACGCACAGCTTGTCCATGAGTTCACCACCAAGAAGAGCGAGGACTACTCGGCGATATCGTTCAACGTGTCAGGCCTTGACGGCCGCAAGGGGATAGTGGAGGTGCTCAGCAGCTCCGACAAGCCGGTGGCTTCAGCTCCGGTGAACGGAGACCTCGCCACGATACGCTATCTGAGCCCCGGCACATATTACGCGCGGCTCTTCATCGACGCCAACGATGACGGCGAATGGACCACAGGGTCCTTAACCGACTCCATACAGCCCGAAGAGGTGTACTATTACCCCAAGAAGATCAATCTGAAGAAGAACTGGACCATCGAGCAGAGCTGGAACATCAACGAGCTTCCGGTGGACCAGCAGAAGCCACAGGAGATAAAGAAGAACAAGCCCAAGCGCAAGAAAGGTGACCCGGAGGAGCGTCCGACCGACGACGAGGAGGAGGACGAATTCTTCGACGACCCGTTCATGAACTCGGCGACCCGCAGCGGCAACCTCCTCAACGGCAACGGATACAACGATAACGACTACAGATACAGGAATTACTAACGAGGCTGTTTAACAACGACATCCAAGCTGAATGCACCCCACCGGACAACATAACATAGCCAGACACAGGAGCTCTCCGCTGAGCTTCCTGCTGAAATACGGCGTCCCGGCGATAATCACTGTCGGGCTATGCTATCTGCTCGTCAAGGGGACCGACCTGCATGAGATGTGGCACACCATCCGCACCGAGTGCGACTTCCGCTGGATAGGGGCCAATCTAGCCCTCGTGATAGGCGCGCAGGTGGCACGCGCCGCCCGCTGGAGGCTCCAGCTGCGCGCCCTCGGCATCAGGGTGTCACTGTGGGTGCTCACGCTGAGCGTGTTCGGCACCTATGCGGTCAATCTCGTGTTCCCCCGCCTGGGAGAGATATGGCGCACAGGCTTCATAGCCGCCCGTGAGAAGGCACCGTTCACCACCGTATTCGGCTCCATGGTGGCCGACCGTCTCGCCGACACCATAGCCATAGGCTTGATATCGCTTGCCACCTTTGCCATGGCGGGGCCTCAGCTCATGTCCTATCTGGGCCATAGCCCGGAAAAGCTCTCGGGCATAGGCCGGCTGCTCTCGTCCCCCATGCTCTGGGGGGCTCTGGCGGCATGCACGGCCATAGCCGTGTGGGCGTGCATGCATTTCACCGGAAGCAGGGTCATGACCACCCTCCGCAGAGTATGGCAAGAGCTCTGGAAGGGTTTTGCCGTAATCACCCGTATGCGCGGCAAAGGGGAATGGCTGTTCTATACCATCATATTATGGGGGTGCTACATGGCAGGGCTCGGATGCGCGTTCATGTCATTTCCGCTCACATCCGAGGTCATAGCCGTCCACGGGCTCACCTCACTGCTTGTGTGCTTCGTCCTCACGAGCCTGTCGATGCTCGTCCCCTCCAACGGCGGCATCGGGCCCTGGCAGTGGGCCATGATATTCGGGCTCGGGCTTTATTCGGCAGGGATCCCCGGGCTTGACAAGGGATACATGACCTCGTTTGCCAACCTTGCCCTCAGTGTTCAGACCATCAGTTCCATCATCCTCGGGCTCTTCACTTTCACATGGATAGCCCTGGACAAACGCTCAAAAAAATGAAATGGATCAACGACCATGACGATTATTTCCTCCGGGACTTCAACAACAGGAAGGACGGGGAGGACACAGCCGGCAAAAGTGACGGAGAGAGCGTGACACCCGGCAGCGCCTCCGACGGCAAAGCGGAGCAGACCCAGGGCGCGGGCTCACAGGGGTCCGCATCCCAGGAATTCTCCTTCACAGGCGGCAGCGGCAGCGACAACACCATGCCGGAGGCCGCAGCAGCCCAGGAGACCCCGATGAAAAAGCGCAGCCGCGCGCGCCGCAGGCTCGTGTGGTTCGCGCTCATAGTGGCGGCAGTGCTTTTCGTGGCGTTCTACATCCGCTATTTCGTCCCCTACACATCCGACACCCTCACCACAGGCTATGTCACACTCGTCGAGAAGCGCGGCATCTTCTTCAAGACCTTCGAGGGGGAGATGATATCCGAGAGCCATCTCAACGACACATCCAAAGTGTACTCGCGCGACTTCTACTTCTCCATACCCAATGACTCTCTGGGACGCCTCATACAGTCCTATCAGGGCACCGGGCAGAAAGTCACGCTCACAACACAGAAATATTACGGCACCCTCCCCTGGCGCGGCTCGCAGAAGACCGTAGTCACCGGAGTGTCGGTAAAATGACCTCACAATGAACCTTCGCATATTTCCACCCGAAGATTTCCTTGAAGCCCGTGTCACGCTCCCTCTGTCCAAGAGCATGAGCGCGCGCGCCCTCATAATCAACGCCCTCACCCCAGGCTCCGCGCCCTTGGGCAATGTAGCCTCGTGTGACGACACCGACGCCCTTGTGGCGGCGCTTCAGGGTGACAGCCGGTCCATGAGCCGGACAGTCGACGTGGGCGCGGCCGGCACCACCATGCGTTTTCTCACAGCCTACTACGCATGCCGCCCCGGGTGTGACATCACCCTCGACGGATCGGCACGCATGCGCCAACGCCCCATCAAGGTGCTTGTCGACGCTCTTCGGGCCCTCGGAGCCGACATAACGTATGCAGGAGAAGAAGGCTTTCCGCCGCTCCGCATACGCGGCAGAGAGCTGCGCGGAGGGGAACTGACGCTCGACGCGTCAGTAAGCTCGCAGTACATATCGGCACTGCTCATGACCGCTCCGGCCATGACCGGAGGCCTGAAGCTCACACTCACCGGAGAGATCGCATCGCGCCCCTACATACTCATGACTCTCAGGATAATGAAAGACTATGGAGTGGACAGCGAGTTCTACCTCAACACCATAACAGTCCCTGCGGCAGCATCCTACAAGGCCCCGGCATCGCCACTCCGCATAGAGGGTGACTGGAGCGCGGCAGCCGCATGGTATGAGATCACGGCACTCTCGGCCGGGGCCGTGAACATCGACAATCTCGCCAAGGACTCATGCCAGGGTGACCGCTGCCTCGCCGACATATACGCCAGGCTCGGCGTGGACACCGACTGGGAGGGGGAGGACGGCGGCACAGACCTACTTGCCAACCCCGATGCCGATGCACGCGCAAACATAGACTTCTCCGACTGCCCCGATCTCGCGCAGTACGTCACCGTGACTTGCGCCATGCTCGGCATACCGTTCAGCTTCACCGGGCTGCACACTCTCGCCATAAAGGAGACCGACCGCGTGGCTGCACTGAAAAACGAGATGGCAAAACTCGGCATGATACTCGACGACAGCATCCCCGGGACACTCCGCTGGGACGGGAGCAGAGTACGCATAACCGAGATGCCCGTCTTCGACACCTATGCCGACCACCGCATGGCGATGTGTCTCGCCCCGGTGGCACTTTACATCCCCGGCATAGTAATACGTGACGCGGAGGTGGTGAGCAAAAGCTATCCGGGATTCTGGGATGACCTCGCCGCGGCGGGATTCACGTTGGCCGAGCTGCCTGACACCCCCGAGACCACGATTGACCGGGACGGACGCCCGAACGACGGAGCCGGAAAGGGGGAGGAAAGATGACCGGAGCCTTGATAATACTGGCTGTGACCGTCATTGCCGGCGTGCTGCTGTATATCCACCACCGTTACACCTCAGGCAGCGGAGAGGACGCCTCTCAGGAGACGACCGTCCCCACCCCCAAAGATGAGAGCACAGGCGCAGAGGAATGCTGCGGAAGGCACGCCGTGTGCGAAAAAGCCATGCCGCAGACCGCCTCCACCCTCTATTACGATGACGAGGAGCTCGACCGCTTCGCCGGCACTGACCCCGAAAGCTACACCGACAGCGACATTGAGGAATTCCGCGAGATACTTTACACACTCCGCCACGAGGAGGTCTACAGCTGGGGAGCCGCCCTCACCCGGCGCAACATCCCCCTGCCGCTGCAGCTGCGCGACGAGTGGGTGATGCTGTGTGAATAACACACTGAATGACATGGAACTGTTTCATTACGATTTCTTTCTCAACGCACTGATGGCCGTGGTGCTTCTCAGCATCTCATCGGCCATGATAGGTACATATATAATCAGCCGGCGGCTCGTGTCGATATCCGGAGGTGTCACCCACGCATGCTTCGGGGGCCTCGGCCTCGGCTACTTCCTGGGGGTCAGCCCGGTGGCCATGGCCGCACTTTTTGCCATAGGTTCCTCTCTGGGAGTGCAGTGGATGGCGTCGCGCCAACAGGTGCGCGAGGACTCGGCCATAGCGGTCATCTGGGCCATAGGTATGGCAGTTGGCACCCTTTTCATATTCCTCACTCCGGGATATGTACCCGAGCTCAACTCGTTTCTGTTCGGCAACATCCTCACCATCACCCGCAGCGACCTGTGGGCATTCCTGCTGTTCACGATAGTGCTGACACTGTTCATGTCGGCGCGCTACAAGCAGATAGTCACATGCGCGTTCGACGCTGACTTCGCCCGCGTGCGCCGCCTCCCGGTAACGTTCATCAACACAGCCATGACAGTGCTTGTGGCAGTGTGCATAGTGCTGACCATACGCCTCGTCGGGGTGATGCTGCTTATGTCGATGTTCTCCCTCCCGCAGATGACGGCCGAGACCATGGCAAGACGCTTCGGATCCATAATGCGTCTGTCCATAGCGGTATCGCTTCTCTGCTCCATCTCGGGACTCATGCTTGCCACCGTGATCAACGTGCCCTGCTCCGCACTCATAGTCCTCACGATGGCCTCGGTGTATATCGCCGCCCGCGCAGCAGCCTCGGTAAGGGAAAGATTTTACCGAAATAATTTACCGGGAAATCGTTAAATTACCCTGCCATACTTTTGTATTATAGTGAAAATATTGTACCTTTGTGCGTTAATTGCGCAAGGAGCCCCCGTGCGCACATATTACCGTACCAGACCGAATAATCAAAATCATCTAAACATAGAATGGCAACACTCGAAAAAATCCGTAGCAAGTCAGTGCTCTTGCTGATCATCGTTGGAGCCGCCTTGCTGGCTTTTATCATCGGTGACTTCTTCACCTCGGGGCGAACACTCTTCGGCACCGGGACCACCATCGCCGAAGTAGGCGACCAGAAAGTAGATGTACAGGAATTCCAGCGTCGCGTCCAGGAGGCCTCACAGCAGGCCCAGCAGAGCGGACAGCGCATCGACAACGCACTGCTGCAGCAGCAGGTGCTTGACGCGATGATCGCCGAGAAACTCTTCAACCAGGAGGCACGCGAACTCGGACTCACCGTCACCGACGCTGAACTCACCGAAATGATGGTGGGAAAAAATTCAGCCTATGTCGACCGCATGGTGCAGCAGCAGCTCGGCCTGCCCGACGCCGCAACAGCCCACGACATGGCTTTCAACCCCACAAAATACGGCATGCCTCAGGACCAGGCTCTTCAGCTACAGCAGTACTGGCTGCAGATGGAGCAGAGCGTAGAGAAGATGCTTCTGCAGCAGAAGTTCCAGAACCTCTTCACAGGGCTTCTGACAGCCAACGATCTTGACGCCAAGGCTCTCTATGACGAGAACAACCCCACAGCCAACGTCATATACGCCAAGAAGGAACTCTCCTCGCTCAAGGATGACGAGTTCCCCGTGGACGGCTCAGACATAAAGAAACTCTACGAGTCAGAGAAGAACCGCTATGCTCTCACCGAGCCCATGCGCCTTGTCAACTATATATCGGTCAACATCATCCCCTCCCAGGCCGACATACTTGCCGGACAGAAGAAGGTGGAGGACGCACTGCTCGCGCTCAACAGCCAGCCCGAGACACAGGGCCTGAGCGAGATGCCCGAGTTCATCGCCGAACGACAGATGCTCTCACAGGCCGATGTCGACAAGCAGACCCGCCTCAAAAGCGCGCTTGACTCCCTCTCGGTGGGCCGCGCCACACTCGTAAGCAAGACCGGCAACGACTACACCATAGCCAAGCTCATCGGCAAGACACAGCAGCCCGACAAAGTGACCATCGACTTCATGGCCGTGCAGGGAAGCAAAGCCCAGATCGACTCGCTCGCAGGACTCCTCAACAGCGGAGCCTCCTTCGACTCCATAGCATCTTCACCCCTCGTGGCACAGTCACAGAAGGAGATGGAGGTATCGCTCCTCGACGCCAACTCGGCAGCCGTTAAGGAGCTTATAGCCGACCGCGCCGAAGGTGTCTACTTCACGCCTGACACACTCTCAGAGAACGGACGCATCATGCGCATAGCTAAGCGCAACGCCCCCACAACCGTCTACGACATTGCCACAGTGAACTTCACCACCGAGCCCTCCAACGCCACAGTGAACGAGCTCGAGTCAAAGCTCCAGAACTATGTCACCGCCCACAAGAACGCCCGCGAGTTCGCCGACAGCGCACAGGCCGGCGGCTACACAGTATTCCCCTTCTATGTGTCGGCATCCAGCCCGTCGATGGGCAACGTCACCGACAGCCACTCGGCCGTGGCATGGGCCATGGAAGCCGACAAGGGTGACGTGTCACAGGTGTTCGGCGACATACAGAGCGGCAACTTCATGGCCGTGGCCCTCGAAGACATCTACGAGGACTACACCCCCGCACGCGACCCGCAGCTCAATGACGCGCTTGCACGCCGCGCCCGCAACGACAAGAAAGCAGCCAAACTCATAGCAGACTATGCCGGCAAGGCCAAGGATGTGGCAGGATACGCAAAACTCATGGGAGCCGAGGTAGACACAACCACAGTCAACTTCGGACAGCAGTTCGTGCCCGGCATCGGCATGGGTGAGAGCGAGCTTCAGGGACGCGTGGCAACAGCCAAGGCCGGAGACCTCATAGGCCCGCTTCAGGGCAACAACGCCGTGATAGTGCTTCAGGTGACCGGCATCGACAACGAGGGACGCCCCTTCGACCTCAACGAGAACACCGTGCGCTACATGCAGCAGCGTGGCGCAGGCCGCATGGGCGGCAACCTTCCCGCCATACTCATCGGGAACAAGAAGGTCAAGAACAACATGACCGTATTCTACAAGTAAACAGCGTCACGACAGTCTGACACCCACAAAAAAACGAGGGGCGCAAGCCTGTCCGACATACATAAACCACACAGGGCACCATCGCCACGAAGAGCCTGAACGAGGCTTGACGGCGATGGTGCCCTGTGTGGTCAAGCCCCTGCAATCAGCCTTATAATCACCTGAAAATTAGCTTTGGTGCTTTGGAGTATTTTTTGTAACTTTGCTCCCCAAATAATCCAACCATACCGATATGGAAAATAAAGAAATCGTGCTCTCGGGCATCCGTGCCACGGGCAATCTGCACCTGGGCAATTACTACGGAGCCCTCAACAAGTTCGTAAAGATGCAGGATGACTATGACTGCCTCTACTTCATAGCTGACCTTCACGCACTTACCACCAATCCCGACCCCAAGGCCCTTCACGAGAACGTACACAATATCCTCGCCGAATATCTTGCAGCGGGCGTCGATCCCGACAAAGCCACCATATTCGTGCAGAGCGACATACCTGAGATATCCGAGATGTACCTGCTGCTCAACATGCATGTAGGTATCGGAGAGCTGATGCGCACAACGTCGTTCAAGGACAAAGCCCGCAAGCAGCTCGGCATCACCGACGACTCGCAGGACATAGAGAAGCAGATAATCGGAGCCGACACCAACAAGCGCGTCAACGCCGGACTGCTCACCTACCCCACACTTATGGCCGTGGACATCCTCATACAGAAAGCCCACAAGGTGCCCGTCGGAAAGGATCAGGAACAACATCTTGAGCTGACACGACGCTTTGCACGCCGCTTCAACTCATTCTACGGCGTAGACCTGTTCCCCGAACCGGAGAACTTCAATTTCGGCGACCACGCAGTAAAGGTGCCCGGACTCGACGGCTCAGGCAAGATGGGCAAAAGCGAGGGCAACTGCATATATCTCGTCGACGAAGAGAAGGTGCTGCGCAAGAAAGTGATGCGCGCAAAGACCGACGAAGGCCCCAAGGAACCGGGCACCCCTGTGTCAGAGCCTGTGGAAAACCTCTTCACACTGCTCGAACTGACCTCCGGCCCCGAAGTGGTGCAGCAGTACCGCGATGCCTATGCCGACTGCTCCATACGCTACGGAGACCTCAAGAAACAGCTTGCCGACGACATACTCAAAGTGACAACCCCCATACGCGAACGCTACAAAGAGATCCGCGCCGACGAGGCCTACATAGCGAAAGTGGTGAAGCAAGGGGCCGAACGCGCCCGCGAGCGCGCCTCAAAGACCCTCGCCGAAGTGCGCGAGGCCATGGGCATAATCCGCTTCAAAGGTTAAAAGATTACGTAAAAGCACATAAAGTAAACAGAGTTGAAACGCTACAACCTCATCAACGACATCATAGGGTGGTTCTGCTTCGCAGTGGCAGCGGTGACATATCTCCTCACCGTGGAGCCCACGGCAAGCTTCTGGGACTGCCCCGAGTTCATATCCCAGGGATACAAACTCGAAGTGGGACACCCGCCGGGCAACCCCATCTTCATGCTCGCGGCACGCTTCTTCGTCAACTTTGCCTTCGGTGACATCACCAAAGTGGCACTTATGGTCAACTCAATGTCGGCACTCCTGTCGGCAGGCACCATACTGCTGCTGTTCTGGACCGTCACACACCTGGTGAAGCGGCTTATAGTCAGGGATGAAGCGTCAGAGGTCACCCTTACTCAGATGCTCGTGATATTCGGGTCAGGCATATGCGGCGCGCTCGCCTACACGTGGAGCGACACGTTCTGGTTCTCGGCCGTCGAGGGTGAGGTTTACGCCTTCTCGTCGTTCTGTACGGCACTCGTATTCTGGCTCATACTCAAATGGGAAAACCGCGCCGACCAGCCGCACAGCGACAAATATCTCATACTCATAGCCTATGTGATAGGAATATCCATAGCCGTGCACCTGCTCAACCTCCTGTGCATCCCCGCCATAGGACTCGTGATATATTACCGTCTGTGGAAGGACACCGACGCCACCGGCTCGCTCGTCGCCCTCGCAGTCTCAGGCATAGTGGTGGGACTGATACTCTACGGACTTGTGCCGGGATTCATCGAAGTGTCCCAATACTTCGAGCTCTTCTTTGTCAACACCCTGGGCTTCAGCTACAACGTAGGCGTGCTTGTCTATGCCATCCTCGCAGTGGCATCGTTCATATGGGCCATACGCGAGCTTTACAGCCAGACGAGCGTCAGGCGCATACGCTGGAGCGTGGCTCTGAGCATCCTGCTCTCAGGCATACCCTTCATAGGCAACAGCATGTGGATCCCCGTAGTGATAATGGGCGGGGTCATAGGCTATCTGTTCTGGGCCAAGAAGATCCCCGTGAGGATACTCAACCTTGTGGTGATGAGCATCTTCGTGATATTCATAGGCTATTCGAGCTACGCGCTTCTGCTCATAAGGTCGACGGCCAATCCGCCGATGAACCAGAACGCCCCCGACAATGTGTTCGCGCTCGCATCCTACCTCAACCGCGAGCAGTACGGCGAACGCCCCCTTTTCTACGGACAGACCAACCAGTCAAGCGTGGTCTACGAAGCCGATCCCTCGGGACAGCTCTCCCCACAGTACACCGACGGCGCGCCACAGTACTCCAAAGTCACCAAGTCGTCACCCGACGAGCCTGACCGCTACATATTCCAGGGCTACAAGAAGAACTACCGCATGAGCCCCGAGCTCGACATGCTATTCCCGCGCATCTACAGCGGGGCGCACACACAGGCCTACTCCGACTGGATAGGAGGCCTCAGAGGCACCCCCGTCAAAGCGACACAGTATGTCGACGCCAACGGCAATGTGCTCCAGTACACCGACCGTATCAAGCCCACATTCGGCGAGAGCCTACGCTTCTTCCTCGTGTACCAGCTCAATCATATGTACTGGCGTTACTTCATGTGGAACTTCGCAGGACGCCAGAACGACATACAGGGCAACGGCGAGGTGAACCACGGCAACTGGATCTCCGGAATACCGTTCATCGACACCCCGCGCCTTGGCGACCAGAGCCTCCTCCCCTACAGCGAAGGGGAAGGGAACGCCGGCCACAACGTGTTCTATATGCTCCCGCTCATCCTCGGCATCATAGGCCTCGGATGGCAGGCATTCATCTCCAAGAGGGGTATAGAGCAGTTCTGGGTAGTGTTCTTCCTTTTCTTCATGACAGGAATAGCCATAGTGCTGTATCTCAACCAGACCCCCTCGCAGCCTCGTGAACGCGACTACGCCTTCGCCGGCTCGTTCTACGCTTATGCGATATGGATAGGGATGGGAGTCGCCGGAGTGTGGAAGCTCCTGTGCATGGCTATGGAAAAGAAGAAAGCCACAGCGAAGGGAGGAGCCGACTCCACGGAGGAAGACACCGTCTCCGGCAAAGCATCACTGACAGCCGCCATAGTGGCATGCGTCATAGGTCTTGCCGTGCCCTTGCAGATGGTGTCGCAGACCTGGGACGACCATGACCGGTCAGGCAGATACACCACACGCGACTTCGGCATGAATTACCTTGACTCGGTGGACGAGAACGGCATAATATTCACCAACGGCGACAACGACACCTTCCCCCTGTGGTACGCGCAGGAGGTGGAGGGACACCGCACCGATGTGAAGGTTGTCAACCTCAGCTACCTAACCACCGATTGGTATGCCAATCAGGTGAAGCACCCGTCATATGACGCCGCAGGAATAGAGACCCTTGCCAAGCCCGAGGACTATGCCTACGACCGTATGAACTTCAACTACTTCGCCACCGACGCCGATACCACGGCTGTGCTCGTGGAGTCATCGCTCGCCCAGCTCTACGACTCCGGATCGAGTCGCAACGCATGGGGGGCACCGATGATGAAGTACACCAACATGTACATACCCGTCGACCTCGATGCGGCAGTCAAGTCGGGACGCATCACCCAGGCCGAGGCCCGTCAGGCACAGCCTGTGATCTCGGTGGACATGAACAACGACCGCGAGGCCTCGGGGCACGGAGGCATGACCTTGAGCCAGGTGCTTAGCCTCGACATGATCAACACCTCCATCAGGAACGGCTGGAACCGCCCCATATATTTCGCATCCACCGTGCCGTCCGACTATTATCTCGGCCTTCAGCCTTACATGCGCTCCACAGGCATGGCTTATGAGATAACCCCGGTGATCAACGACGAGAACACCGACTACGACATAGCCGCAGTCAACACCGACAAGACCTACCGCAACATCACCGAGAAATTCCGCTGGGGAGGCCTTGACAAGGTGACGGAACCCGGCCAGATATATCTCGACGAGACAGTGAGACGCATGGTCACGACCACGCGGTCCTACATACTTCAGGCAGCGACAGCCCTCATCAACGAGGCCGTCATGGCTGAACGCGCCGACAGCACCGCCGTGAGCGACGAGGACAGAGCCACTCTCGACGCCTACAAGGCCGACAGGTATGCCAAGTCGCTCAACCTCCTGAAACTCATGGAGGAGAAACTTCCCGAAGCGGCATCGCCCTACGCCGTGCAGATACCGCAGAAGATGGCACAGCTGTATGCCCGCATAGGGCTGGCGACAGGCAACAAGGAAGCGTCGGCCCACGCGCTCGAACTGCTCGAGAAGGAGCTGCGCCGCTATGCCCGCAACGTGAAATACTACCAGAGCCTCGACCCGTGGCAGTACTCTACACTGCAGCAGACCGACAGGTATGCCGAGACATATTATATGGTATATCTCCTGCAGGACTATACCGATGCCGGAGGTGACGCAGAGGCAATGATCCACGACCTCGAAGACCTGGGGGTCAACTTTGACCGCATAGTCTCGATCATAGAGCAAAGCGACGCCAAAGCCAAATAACACACAGACTAATGGACAACAGAAAACTAAGAGTGGGCATCACCCACGGTGACATAAACGGCATAGGCTACGAGATAATCCTCAAGACACTTGAGGATACCCGCATAGCCGAGCTGTGCACCCCCATAGTGTACGGTTCGGCCAAGATCGCCGCCTTCTACCGCAAGCTGCTGGAGCTGCCGGAAGTGAAATTCAACCAGATAGACACCCCCTCGGAAGCCAATCCCAACGGCGAGCACAACTACATGATCAACGTCGTGCCCGAGAACGTCATTCCGGAGCCGGGCCAATGCACCCGGGCAGGGGGAGCCGCGGCTCTGTCGGCTCTCGAGCGCGCCGCATCCGACCTCAGGGAAGGACTGATCGACGTGCTCGTCACATGCCCCATAAGCAAAGACGCCATCCACGGCGAAGAATTCTCATTCACAGGGCACACCGAGTTCCTTGAGGACCGTGTGGGAGAAGGAGCCAAAGCCATGATGATAATGGCGGGGGAGAATCTGCGTGTGGCACTCGTGACCATACACAAGTCGCTCGCCGACGTGAGCGGCAACGTGACCCGCGAGGCTGTATATGACAGCATCATGCGCTTCAACCGGTCACTCATATCCGACTTCGGCATACACTCCCCGCGCATAGCGGTGATGTCGCTCAACCCTCATGCCGGAGACAACGGCGTGATAGGCACCGAGGACAACGACATAATCGCACCCGCAATAGCGGAAGCCTACAAGAAACATGTCTTCGCCTTCGGCCCGTATGCCGCCGACGGTTTCTTCGGCAGCGGCAACTACAGAAAGTTTGACGGGATTCTCGCCATGTATCATGACCAGGGCCTCATACCGTTCAAGCTGCTCGAAGCCGAAAGGGGGATCAACTTCACCGCCGGGCTGCCCGTTGTGCGCACATCGCCCGACCATGGCACCGCTTTCGACATTGCCGGCAAAGGGGAAGCAGATCCGCAATCGCTGAGAGAAGCCATATACATGGCCATCGACATATACCGCAACCGCCGGCGCGAGGAGGAGGCGAACGCCAATCCGCTGAAAAAACAGAACTTCGACCGCGGGACCAAGGAATAGACCGACACACACCGACCAAGAGCTGTCACAAAAAACTATCGAGCAATGCACTACGCCATAATAGCCGCCGGAGAAGGATCGCGCCTGAGAGAGGAAGGGATCGATGTCCCCAAGCCTCTGGTGCGCATAGGGGGAGTGACCCTGCTCGAAAGACTCATCGGTATGTTCCGCGCCCAGCCTGACTGCGAGGAGGTAAGCGTGATAATCAATCCGGCGTCAAGAAGGCATGTTCTGTACAGCGAAACTGGCACAGACGCTCCCTGGGCCGGAGCCGACAATGTGATATTCGGCACCACACAGGGATCCATGCACAGCCTCGCCGCGATGAAGCCGCTTCTGTCAGGATGCACGGCATTCTGCCTCACCACAGTCGACACCGTGTTCCGTCCCGAAGAGTTTGACCTATACCTCGAACGCTTCCGCAACGACAGCGGAGCCGACGGATATATGGCAGTCACCGACTATATCGACGATGAAAAGCCACTGTATATCTCGACCGATGAGGAAGGGATCATAACAGGATTCTTCGACGCCCCGCGCCCTGACACCGCATACGTGTCGGGAGGCGTGTACACCCTGCCGGTGTCAGCACTCGACATACTCGACGAATGCGTGAAAGCCAGCATGACACGCATGCGCGACTTCCAGCGGGCACTCTCGGCGTCGGGCATGCGCCTCAGAGCCTACCGGTTCAGCCGCATCATAGACATCGACCATGCCGGCGACATACCCAAAGCCGAACAACTCGCCAATCCAACAGCCAATCAACCATCATCACTATGGCGGACATCAAAATAGCTGCGATCCTCCGTGCCGGAGCGTATTCGCCCAACCACATAGGCAACGACGCTGCAATCCTCAACCTCACATGCGAGCAGCTGCGCAAGCGCGGCTGTGAGGTCAAGACCTACTCAGAAGAGCAGCTCATAGCCGGAGCCGTCAGGGAGCCGATAATAATACACATGTGCCGTGACCAACGCTCATTCCCAATACTGCAGGGATTCGAGGACGAGGGGAGACTTGTGATCAACTCGGGCTACGGGGTGGAGAACTGCACCCGCGAACGCCTCACACGCATACTTCTCGGCTCGGGCATACCCTATCCCGAAAGCCTGATGGTCAACACCAACCAGACCGTCACCGAGCAGATGGAACGCATAGGGATGCAGCGAGCATGGATAAAACGAGGTGACCTCTACGCCATGCACAAGGAGGACGTGACATATGTGCGCCATCCCGAGGAGGCTCAGGAGGTGTTGCAGGAATACTTCCTGCGCGGCATAAAGCGGGCGGTCATCAACCGGCATCTCGACGGCGACCAGGTGAAATTCTACGGCGTCAGGGACACTGACTACTTCTACTACTTCTTCCCTTTCGAGAAGAGCTACTCGGCCAAGGGTGACGACCGCGCGTCGTCGAAGAAAAGCGAGGAGACCCGATTTGACCTTCCGGCATTCCACGAGACATGCAACCGTGCGGCCGACATACTCGACATACGCATCTACGGGGGTGACGCCATCATCGATGCCGACGGCACTTTCCGCATAATAGACTTCAACGACTGGCCGAGCTTCGCGCCATGCCGTGTGGAGGCATCGGCGGTGATAGCGAAAGCCATACTCGCCGAAATCAAGAAACACAAGTAAACCCCAAACGTGACACCATATGTCCAACATAACCAAGATCAAGAACCGGTTTCTAAACGGCGGTGACATCGTGACCACCTTCCTGCGGTCATCCATATCGTCGCAGATAGCCTCATGGATCGACATGGGTGTGGGATTCGTATTCTTCGCATTCGTGCATCTCGCGCCATGGATATCCACGGCCATCGGAGCGATGTGCGGCGGCATAGTGAACTGCTGCATCAACTACCGGTTCACTTTCCATGCCTCCGACATACCTGTCAAGGCCGTGGCGGTGAAATATGCCATGGTATGGTTAGGCTCGCTCCTGCTCAACGTCTACGGAACACAGCTCGCCTATGACGTGCTCGACAATCTCACATTTCTTCAGGACCTCGGCTTCAAGCCCAACGGCTACTATGCCGCCGCGCGTCTGAGCGTGTCGCTCATAGTGTCGATATTCTGGAACTTCCTGATGCAGAAGAATTTCGTGTACCGTCACACGGGATTCGACCCTCACGCCATACGCTTTGTCAACCTCTTCCTGCATCCCACAAAACCAAGACCGGAAAACACCCGGCACAACAACAAAGATTAGTTCTCTCTATCATCACCATTTACACAAGCCATGTCTGAATCAGATATTACAATGCAACCCAAGACATCAACATTCAAGAAGATGCGCGACGCCCTGCAGCAGGGCATATACTGCGTGATCAACCCGTTTGTACGTTTGCTCATACGCATAGGAGTGACCCCCAACATGGTCACCACCATAGGCCTCCTCGGCAACATAGCCGCCGCGGTCATACTTGTCTACGCAGGCTACACAGGCTCGCCCGAACATATGAACTATCCGCTCGTGACATGGGCCGGAGGGGTGATAATATTCTTCTCGCTGTTCGACATGCTCGACGGACAGGTGGCGCGCCTCGGCGGCATGACCTCGGTGTTCGGCGCGATGTATGACTCGGTGCTCGACCGCTACTGCGAGCTGTTCACCCTCGGCGGTATCAGCTATTACCTTATCCAGACCGGATATGTGGGCGGCGCGCTCATCACGTTTGTCGCTCTCGTGGGTTCCATCATGGTGAGCTACGTGAGGGCACGCGCCGAAGGCCTCGGCCTCGAATGCAAAATAGGGTTCATGCAGAGGCCCGAACGTGTGGTGGTGACAAGCTTAGGGGCACTCGCCACAGGCATCACAGGCCAATGCGCCGATCCGGCAGGATTTGACGCGACGACAATCCTGATAGTGGCCATGGGGATCATAGCAGTGTTTGCCAACCTCACAGCGTTTGCGCGCGTCAACCACGCACGCCGCCAGCTAAAATAAAAACAATGGCCGTGACCCACAATCCAAGCCCGGTCAAAAGGATCACTCCGCCGTCAAGAAGAGAGGTGACAGTGATCACCGTAAGCCTCGCTGTATGGCTTGCAGTGACAGCCACATTCGTAGGCTTCCGTCCCGAGCATCTGTATATAGCAGTCTTCCTCGCCTGCATGCTTCTGGCGACAGGGACCACAAGACGCCTTGTGGTGGCTCTCATGCCTTTCATACTGTTTGGGATATCATACGACTGGATGAACATCCTCCCCAACTATGAGGTCAATCCGGTGGACATCTTCGGGCTTTACTCCGCCGAGGCAAGCCTCTTCGGCATCACTCTGCCTGCCGCATCGCCCGAAGTGGCAGGAGTCATTGTGACCCCCAATGAATGGTGGGCCATGCATGCCACACCCGTGCTCGACTTTCTCGCCGGATGTTTCTACCTGTGCTGGGTGCCGGTGCCCATACTGTTCGGACTATGGCTATACTTCGGCAAGCAGTACAGCGTGTACCTGCACTTCTCGCTTGTGTTCCTTTTCGTCAACCTTTTAGGCTTCGCGCTTTACTATGTGCATCCGGCCGCCCCGCCATGGTACGTGGCTATGCACGGATTTGACTTCATCCCTGGCACCCACGGCGAGACCGCCGGGCTGGGACGCTGGGACGAGATGATGGGCGTGGGGATATTTGACGGGCTGTATTCGAGAAACTCCAATGTGTTCGCCGCCCTCCCCTCGCTGCATGCCGCCTACATGCTCATAGCATTCATATATTCGCTCAAAGCGAGATGCGGCGCATGGCTCAGGGTGCTGTTTGCCGTGATATGCCTCGGCATATGGTTTACAGCAGTCTACACGTCACACCATTACATCATTGATGTCCTCGCAGGGATCGGTGTCACCCTCATAGGCATACTCATATTCGAGCAGGGACTCATGAGGATCAGCGGATTCCGCAGATTCATAAATTCCTATCAAAGCTATATCGCAGGGTGACAGACTGGAGTGAGGAATACCGCAAGTCGCTGAAGTCGATGGACACCGAGGAGCACATCGACCTGGCATTCTACCGTCCCATAGGGTTCATGTGGGCGCGCATAGCCGCACGGCTCGGCATCACCCCCAACGCCATCACAATCGCCTCGATATTTCTTGGCATAGGGGCCGGCGTGATGTTCTATTACCGGGACATGTGGATAAATATCGCCGGAATGCTGCTTCTCATACTGGCCAACTCTTTCGACAGTGCCGACGGGCAGCTGGCACGCATCACACATCAGTACTCGCGTCTCGGGAGGATACTTGACGGGCTCAGCGGAGATTTCTGGTTCGCATCCGTATATATAGCCATCATACTGCGCGAGAACCTCACTGTGCCCGTGTTCAGCGAACACCCATGGATACTGTGGGGCATCGCATTGCTTGCCGGGGCATGTCATGCAAAACAGGCCTCCATGGCCGACTATTACAGGCAGTTCCATCTGTATTTTCTCAAAGGGGAGGAGGGAAGCGAGCTTGACAATGCCGATGACCTGAGGAGGCAGCTCAAAGAGTCGGGAGTCACATGGAAAAGCAATTTCTGGAAATGCCTCACCATGAGGATCTACCTCAACTACACAATCCAGCAGGAGGCATCCACACCCGCAATGCAAGACATGCGCCGTGAGCTATCCCGACGGTATCCCGACGGCAAGATCCCGATGAAATTCCGTGAGGAATTCCGCCGGCTTTCGTTGCCGCTGATGAAATATACAAATATCCTGACTTTCAACTGGCGCACCATAGGGCTGTTCATAACACTGTTCATAGGCCAGCCGTGGCTCTATTTCATCTACGAGCTCACAATCCTCAACGTCATTCTCGCCTATATGATGTACCGCCACGAGCGCCTGTGCAAGCTCCTGACAATCCGGCTCAAAGAAGGGGAATACTGAACTTACCTCATCCAATACGGACGAATTTACCACATCCAATACGGACGAATTTATCACATCCAATGCGGACGAATTTATCACATCCAATACGGACGAATTTATCCATACAATGTAGGGAGGGGGCGTGCCCCCTCCGCCCCGCGCGACAACTCCGCCTACTACTCCACCCCCCGCGAGACATCTGCCACACGACTCCACCGCCCAATACTCCACCGCACGCGACTCCACCGCACGCGACACCGACCCACACGACTCCGCCCACAATACCATCCCCCCGCGATACCTCCTCTCCCGCGATAATACTCACAACCCAAACCGACATAAAAACATTCGCCCCAATGGCCTGTCTTCCAAAAAGAAAATCTCCCCGTTCATACTGGATTGACTATAATTATGGAGCCTTTTTTGTCACTGTATGCACAAAAGACAAGAAACATTATTTCGGACATATAACGACCAATAATGAAATTAATGAAATGCTCTACTCCACAATCGGTCAACGGTTAGAACAAGAGTTGTCATCATCAGATATAAGGCATCCGTCAATCGAAATCCCATGTCATATTGTAATGCCAAATCATTTTCACGCCATAATACTAATCAATGACAAAGAACGTTTTAATGATAATCCGACTATAGAAGATCGACTGATCAGTCGTCAGTCTCCCATACTGTCAAATTTCATAGGCAGAATCAAATCCGCCGTATCAAAATTCGCTCATGAGAAAGGTTATTCATTTGAATGGCAAAAAAGTTTTCATGACCACGCGATCAGAGATATGGACGATTGGAACAGAATTGCGGAGTACATCGAGAATAATGTCAATGTATGGGAACAGCATGATGAACGATATGAATATAAGAGCGATATGAATATAAATGGTATCATATTCGACTACGGCGGGACTATCGACAGCCGTGGCGACCATTGGAGCGAAATAATATTCCGCGCTTATGTGTCAGAAGGTGCGGAAACGGACCGTGACAGCTTCAGGAAGGCATATGTGTATGCCGAAAGAGCTTTGGACGGATCAGGAATCATTACTCCCGATGATGATTTCCTCATGACTATGAGAAAAAAGGTGTCGATTCAGTTCCGGTATCTCGGAATCGATGCCCCTTCCCTCGCCGATGCGATCGCCACAAGGTGTTACGAACACGCCCGAGAAAATGTGGCTGACTCCCGGGAAGCTCTTTCCACTCTTGCAGAAAGATACCCTTTGGGAATCGTATCCAACTTCTATGGCAATCTCAGATGTGTGCTCAGGGATTTCGGCATTCTCCACCTGTTCAGGACTGTAGTTGACAGCACAGAAGCCGGGATACGCAAACCGGATCCGAAGATATTTCTAAAGGCCATTGCCGACATGGAGGGATGCGACATGCCGGCCGCTGTGTCCGCAGGGCCGAAATATCTGGTGGTGGGTGACAGCGTTAAGAACGACATCATCCCTGCCGACTCCATAGGGTGCTTCACAGCCCTGATTCCGGGCACTCCGTGGGATGCGGACAGGGCGCAACCCGTCATTCCGGACCGCACCGTCACAATACATTCGCTCCAGGAGCTGCCCGAGATCCTTCCAGAAATGTGACCGCTGCAAACTTAAGACCATAAATTTGATGAAATGTGTAGCAATTTATCGGGATTTTAAGTAAATTTGCAGTACTATGATCTCGCAGCTTGGGACACTCATGAGAATGCCGGTCATCACAGAGCCGGTGCCCATCTTCCTTACGGTGATGGCGATAATCCTTGTGACCCCTCTGCTGCTCAACCGCCTGAAGATACCGCATGTCATAGGGCTCATAATTGCGGGTGTGGCCGTCGGCCCCTACGGTTTCGCCCTGCTTGACAGGGACATGAGCTTCGAAGTGTTCGGCCAGGTAGGTATACTCTACCTCATGTTTCTCGCCGGCATAGAGATCGACATGTACCATCTTAAGAAGAATCTGCCCAAAGGGCTCATGTTCGGAGCCTTCACGTTCTTCATACCTCTGCTCCTCGGAGCTGTCGCGGCCATAGCCCTGCTTGACATGAGGCTCCCTGAGGCCACACTGCTTGCATCGATGTTTGCCGCGCACACACTGCTTGCCTATCCTATCGTGGCACGTTTCGGCGTCACACGCTCCCCGGCAGTCATCATAGCCATAGCCGGCACCATCGTGGCCGTACTCGGCTCCCTCATAGTGCTCGCCGGTGTGGTCGGCGTCGTGAGGGACGGCTCGGTGAGCTCGCTGCTGAGAGTGCTCGCATCGCTTGTGCTGTACTGCACGGTGATATATTACATATACCCGCGTCTGACACGCTATTTCTTCAAGAAATACCACGACGGCATCCAACAATTCATCTACATAATGGTGATGGTGTTCTTCGCGGCCGCAGTGGCATCGTGGATAGGGCTTGAAGGTGTGTTCGGGGCATTCTTCGCCGGACTTGTGCTCAACAGTTTCATACCCGGACGCTCCACGCTCATGGGGAGGCTTGAATTTGTGGGCAACGCCATATTCATACCCTACTTCCTTATAGGAGTGGGCATGCTCATCGACGTTCACGTAGTGACCCACGGATGGAACACACTCTATATAGCCGCCGTGATGTCGGCTGTCGCCATGTTCACCAAATGGCTTGCCGCCATGTCGACCCAGCGTCTCTTCGGTCTCACCCCTGTGGACCGCTCCATAATGTATCAGCTCACCAACGCCCACACGGCCGTCGCGCTCGCCGTAGTGATGATCGGCTACCGCATGGGGCTTTTCAGCGTGGAGATACTCAACGGCACAGTGGTGATGATACTCATCACCTGCTCGGTATCGTCGGTAGGGACAGCCCGCGCGGCATCCAAACTGAAGGTGCAGATGCTCAAGCAGGCCGACGAGGAGCTCGCCAAAGACGAGTCGAGCACGCGCCCGCGCACGCTCATAGCCGTGTCGAACCCCCTCACCGCTCCCGGCATAGTGGATCTCGCGCTTGCCATGCGATTTCCCGACTCGTCCATTCCGGGCGATTTCTACGCCCTACATGTGAGAAACGACAACTCAGCCTCGGCACGCTCCATAAGCCGCAACTCTCTTGACGTGGCCGAACGTGCGGCCGCATCGGTGGAGGTGTCGCTGACGCCCATAGAGCGTTATGACCTCAACATCATCACCGGAGTGCTCAACACCATGGAGGAGCGCGACATAACCGAAGTGATCATAGGTCTTCACCGGCGCAACGCGCTGCTCGACACATTCCTCGGCGACAAGATAGAACGTCTGCTCCAGAGCACCAACCGCATGCTGGTAATCACCCGATGCTTCAACCCGCTCTCTACCATGCGCAAGATGGTTGTAGCACTCCCCAAAAACGCACAGTTCGAGACCGGATTCCGCCGCTGGGTCCAGGCCATCGGCAACCTCGGACGCCACATAGGGTGCTACGTGGAGTTCTGGTGCGAGCGCTCGAGCATCCCCATGATACGCACAGTGCTCTCTCAGGCCAAGATAGAGATACCCATGGGATTTGAGAACGTGGAGAGCTTCGACGACTTTGTGGTGAAGTCGCGCGACATAGACGATGACGACCTTCTGGTTGTGGTGAGCTCGCGAAGGACAGCAGTGTCATTCGACAGCGACATGGACGCCATGCCGGAATATCTGCACCGATACTTCTCAAACACCAATCTTATAGTCCTGTACCCCGGGCAGTTCGGCACCGAGGCCCCCATGACAATGGCAGAGACCATGGCCACCGACATGACCGCCACCCCGTCAAGCATTTACCTCTGGGCCATGCACCTGCTCAGGTATCTGTCGGGAAAAGGGAGAAAATAATTTTGCTTTTTTGCCGCAAAAGGACTACCTTTGCTTTTGGGTGCATCAGGCGCACCCGTACCGGTATGTAAAATTATAACATTAATTCATAATAAATTTACCTTACAGCGATATGGAAAACGACCAATTGTTACAGGAAGTAACCGCAAAAGCCAAAACATGGCTTGGCGAAGGATATGACGCAGAGACACGTGCGGAAGTGCAGCGCATGCTCGACGCTGACGACAAGACCGATCTTATAGAAAGTTTCTACCGCGATCTCGAATTCGGCACCGGCGGCCTCCGCGGCATCATGGGCGCAGGCTCCAACCGCATGAACATATACACCGTAGGCGCAGCAACCCAGGGACTTGCCAACTACCTCAAAGAGGCATTCAAGGACCTCCCCGAGATCAGTGTAGCCGTAGGTCATGACGTGCGCAACAACTCACGCAAGTTTGCCGAGATCGTGGCCGACATATTCTCAGCCAACGGCATCAAGGTATATCTTTTCGACAGCTTCCGCCCCACCCCCGAACTGTCGTTTGCCATCCGCCACTTCGGATGCCAGAGCGGCGTCAACATCACAGCCTCCCACAATCCCAAGATCTACAACGGCTACAAGGCCTACTGGGAGGACGGAGCACAGATCATCGCTCCCCACGACGTCAACATCATCGATCACGTCAACCGCATCAAGAATGTAAGCGAGATACGTTTCGAGGGTGACAAGTCGAAGATCCAGATCGTGGGAGCCGAGGTCGACAAAGTGTACCTCGACAAGATCAAGGGCCTTTCTCTCAGCCCCGACGTGATAGAGCGCCACAAGGACCTCAAGATCGTCTACACCCCCATCCATGGCACCGGCGTAGAGCTCATACCCGCATCACTGAAGAACTACGGCTTCTCCAACATCATCCATGTCCCCGAGCAGGACATCCCCAGCGGCGACTTCCCGACAGTAGAGTCACCCAACCCCGAAGTGCCCTCCGCAATGGCACTTGCCATAGCCAAAGCCAAGGAAGTGGGAGCCGACATTGTGCTCGCCTCCGACCCCGACGCCGACCGAGTAGGCTGCGTGATACGCGACAACAACGGCGAATACGTGCTGCTCAACGGCAACCAGATATGCATGATCCTGCTCAACTACATCATCACCCGCAACAAGGAGCTCGGGCTCATCAAGGGCAATGAGTTCGTGGTCAAGACAATCGTCACCACCGAGACCATCAAGAGCATCTGCGATGCCAACAAGGTGAAGATGTTTGACTGCTACACAGGCTTCAAGTGGATCGCAGCCGTGATGCGCGACAATGAGGACGTGCTCCGCTACATAGGCGGCGGCGAAGAGAGCTACGGCTTCCTGGCCGAGACATTCGTGCGCGACAAGGACGCTGTGTCGGCATGCTCGCTTATGGCCGAAGCATGCGCATGGGCCAAGGACAAGGGCATGGACTTCCAGGGAATGCTTGCCGACATATACAAGACCTACGGCTTCAGCCTCGAGGTGGGAGTATCGGTTGTCCGACCGGGCAAGAGCGGTGCGGAAGAGATACAGGCTCTCATGAAACAGTTCCGCGAAAACCCGCCCAAGACTCTCGCAGGCAGCCCCGTGGAGGTTGTCAAGGACTATCTGTCGCTCAACGCCACCCATGCTGACGGCAAGGTAGAGAAGCTCGACTTCCCCACCACATCCAACGTGCTCCAGTACTTCACGGCCGACGGCTCCAAGGTGTCGGTACGCCCCTCCGGAACAGAGCCCAAGATCAAGTTCTACATGGAAGTACGCGTGCCCATGGCAAGGACCGAGGACTACAACGCATGCTCCGAGACCGCCAAGGCCAAGGTAGAAGCCCTGAAGAAGGACCTCGGCATCTGACACCACACATGCCAGGCATCTGCCCCGCAATGAGACAGACTGCGCCATAACAGGCAAAATTAGGGCGGGGGAACGCGCCCCCGCCCTAAATATATATCATAGACCTATAAAATCATGAGACTCGTCATCCAGCGTGTGAGCCGCGCATCGGTCACCATAGGCACAGAGCTCCGCAGCAGCATAGGCGCGGGGCTCATGGTGCTTGTAGGGGTCGCAGAAGGCGACACCCCCGACGATGCCCGATGGCTCGCAGCCAAAACCGTGGCTCTGAGGATATTTCCCGATGCCGAAGGTGTGATGAACCGTTCGTTGACAGATACCGGCGGAGAGATTCTGGCCGTGAGCCAGTTCACGCTCAACGCGTCCACCCGCAAGGGGAACCGCCCGAGCTACATACGCGCGGCAGGCCATGCCCTCGCCGTGCCCCTCTATGAGCTGTACTGCTCGGAATGCGCACGCCTGACAGGCAAGGACACCGCCACAGGGGTGTTCGGTGCCGACATGCAGGTGGAGCTTATCAACGACGGGCCTGTGACGATAATCATAGACTCGAAACTGAGAGAATAGCTCATGCAGGAACCGACCACGCCACCCAATGAATCCCCCACTCTCGCACAAGTGCAGGAGGCTGTGGACAGATGGATCACCACCACAGGGGGAGGATACTTCTCACCGCTCACCAACGCCGTGATCCTCGCCGAGGAGACAGGTGAAGTGGCACGTGTGATGGCACGTAAATACGGCGACCAGAAAGCCAAACCCGGCGACAAAAGCAACCTCGCCGACGAGCTCGCCGACCTGCTCTGGGTGGTGGCAGCCATAGCAAACCAGACCGGGATAGACCTCTCACAGGCATTTGCCGACAATATAGCTAAAAAGAACACCCGAGACAACCAAAGATTCAAGAGTGTGTTTAAATAATTGAAACTGAATCGGATTATGGACAAATACAATCAGGCGATAACTGAATCGCAGGTGACCACCGACGACACTCTGGTGGCAGCACAAGTCAATGAGATCCTTGAGAAGCATCTTGAGGAAAACCGCAGGCCGGAAGTGCTCCGGCATCTGTTCAACTGCATCGACCTCACCACACTCAAGTCGACCGACTCCCAGCAGTCGGTGGCCGACTTCACTGAAAGGGTCAACGCATTCGAGGAGGAACACGGCGACCTGCCGAGCGTGGCTGCGATATGCGTGTATCCCAACTTCGTGCCCATAGTGCGCACCGTGCTTGACGTAAGTTCAGTCGATATCGCCGCCGTGGCCGGAGGCTTCCCCACAGGGCAGAGCTTCATCGAAGTAAAAGTCGCCGAGATCGCCCTCGCAGTAGAGGCAGGAGCCGATGAGATAGACATAGTGTTCCCCATCGGTGATTATCTCGACAAGGACTACGAAGAGGTGGCCGACCAGATATCCGAAATGAAGCACGCGTGCCGCGAGTCGCTGCTAAAGGTGATACTCGAGACCGGCGCACTGAAAAGCGCGCTCAACATACGCAACGCATCTGTTCTGAGCCTTTACTCCGGAGCCGACTTCCTCAAGACATCCACAGGGAAGGAATATCCCGGGGCCTCCCTCGAAGCTGCCTATGTGATGTGTCAGTGCATCAAGGAGTATTACGCAAAGACTCAGCAGATGGTGGGATTCAAGGTGGCCGGAGGCGTATCCACCACCGAAGACGCCCTCCGATACTACACCATAGTCAAGGAGGTGCTCGGCGAGAAATGGGCCGACACCAACGAATATTTCCGCATAGGAGCCTCACGCCTTGCCAACAACCTCCTGACCGACATACTCGGCGAGGAGACAAAATTCTTTTAGCCAATGAAATACTGGGTCATCATCAATGACACCCGCCTTGGGCCGATGAGCCTGGAACAGCTCATGCGCACGCCGGGATTCGGGCTCGAATCACCGGTGTGGCGCGAGGGGCTTCCCGACTGGGTGGCGGCGCGCGATCTGCCGGAGTTTGCCTCACTCTACCCCCGGCCGTCACAGCCGGCCGGCTACGGTTACGGACCGTCACGACAGGGGGCATATGGCAGCCCTTACGACCGGCAGCCCTCCTACGCCCCCGGCATGCCCCAGCCGGCCCCTCAGGAGCCCATGCCATCCACCTATCTTGCGTGGGCGATCCTGTCAACAATATGCTGCTGCCTCCCCACAGGAATAGTGGCCATAGTCTATGCATCGAAAGTGAGCCCGCTATACCTACGCGGCGACATGGAAGGCTCGCGGCAAGCTTCCGAGAAGGCAGCCATGTGGACCATCATATCCTTCGTGGCAGGACTTATATGGACCCCCTTCTCCTTCATATGGTCGCTCATGACAATGTGAGGAGGCGCGTGCTGATAATGCCTGCCATAGGCGCAGCCATAGCCATCGGTGCGGCATACTATCTGATAGAGCCTGAATCGGGCATGTATCCGCAATGCATGTTCCACCGGCTCACCGGTCTCGACTGCCCCGGATGCGGATCACAGCGCGCCCTCCACGCCATGCTTCACGGCAACTGGGCACAGGCATGGAGATACAATGCCCTGCTGCCGTTCGAGATGGTGTTTCTGACAGTCCTCGCTGCGGCATGGATGCTGCGTGACCGCATCCCGCGGCTGCACATGATAATGAACTCCCGGGCTGTGATCATAGCCCTGCTGGCCACCATCATAGGGTGGACAATCCTACGAAATATATAACACACATATATGAACTCACTCACCAGGCGAAAAATATCACTGCGCTCACTGCTGTTTGTCGCGGCCGTATCGCTGATAGTATATTTCCTTCCAAGGACCGACAAGGACCACTACATATATGAACTGAACCGCCCGTGGAGCTATGCTCTTCTGACGGCCCCGTTCGACATTCCCGTGCACCTCGACTCGGCAAGCGTGGCCCTGCTCAAGGACAGCATCGACACCAATTTCGAGCCGGTGTATATACGTGACCTCGCCACCGAGAAGACCCTTATATCCGACTACACCCTGCGCCTGAACTCCACACGCGGACTCAACATCACACCCGCGCAGAAAAACCAGATAATCAGAGCCATACGCGAGATCTACGACAACGGCATAGTGGACCGCGACACCTATCAGCGCATATCGGCCGGAGAGCTGCCCTCAGTGAGATTCGTGCACGACAACGTGGCGATATCCATGCCCACCAACAGCTATCTGTCGGCATTCCGCGCCTACGAACACCTCGACAGCACACTGCGCGACCGCGATGTCAGGGCCGCCCTGACCGCCACCCGCCTCTCCGACATGCTGCAGCCCAACATATATCTCGACACCGTCAACTCCAAACGTCTCATAGAGGAGGCCTACCAGAAAGCCATGGCTCCGGTAGGGGTAATCCAGCAGGGCGAACGCATCATCGACAAGGGTGACATAGTGAACACACGTCTCGCCACCATACTCGACACATATGAGGAAATGATAGAAGACCGGGCTGACGGCAAGATATCGCAGCACCACTACCCCATGGCGGGACAGATCCTCTACATGGTGATACTCTTCAGCGCGATCTACGCGTTTCTCTACTTCTTCCGCCCGGACTATTTCAACGACGACCGCACGGTGGTGTTCCTGATATCGCTCATCACCCTCTTCATCCTGTTTTCCTTCGCCATGCAGGCCACATTCCGTTCAGGGCTCTACATATCGCCGTTCACCGTAGTGCCTGTGCTGGTGCTTGTGTTCCTGGATTCTCGCACAGCCTACTTCTCACACCTTATCGTGGTGCTTGCATGCATCATAATCTCGGCCTATCCGCTCGAATTCGTGTTCCTGCAGTTCATAGCCGGAGTAGTCGCGATCGACTCTCTGAAGGACCTCTCGCGCCGCAGCCAGCTGATACGCACGGCAGCCTTCATATTTGTGGCCTATTCGCTCTGCTACATATCCATCGAGGTGATGCAGACAGGCACAGTATCCAAGCTCGAAGGGCGCACCTTCGGATGTTTCGGCATCAACGCGATACTCATATCGTTCAGCTATGTGCTCATGTTTCTGGCCGAAAGGGTGTTCGGATTCACCTCAAGAGTCACGCTCGTTGAGCTTGCCGACACCAACAATCCCCTGCTTCGCGAACTGTCCGAGGAATGTCCGGGCACATTCAACCACTCCATGTCGGTGAGCAATCTGGCTTCGGCCGCCGCGCAGGCCATAGGAGCCAACGTGCAGATGGTACGTACAGGCGCGCTCTACCATGACATAGGGAAGATAAAGAACCCGGCTTTCTTCACCGAAAATCAGCATGGCGTAAACCCCCACGACTCCCTCGATCCCATGCAGAGCGCGAGAGTGGTCACAGGACATGTCAGAGACGGCCTTATCATGGCTGAAAAAGCCAAACTTCCGGCCAAGATACGCGACTTCATAGTGGAGCACCACGGCGCAGGGAAGGCTAAATACTTCTACATCACCTACTGCAATGCCCACGAAGGGGAGAATGTGGACACCGCACCGTTCACCTATCCCGGTCCGAATCCGCAGAGCCGTGAGACGTCACTGTTAATGATGGCCGACGCCGTAGAGGCAGCGTCGCGCTCCATGAAGGAGCATACTCCCGAAGCCATAACAGCCCTGGTCAACAAGATCATCGACGGACAGATCGCCGACGGGCTGCACAACGAGTCGCCGATATCATTCCGTGACGTGCAGGCCGTTAAGGAGTCATTCATCCAGCGTCTGCGCACCATGTATCACTCCAGAATCTCCTACCCCGAACTCAAAAAGAGTGCCGAACAGCAGGGTCAGGGCACCGTATAACACATCTTTAAGCCGTATTTTTTTCAAATCGCAATATTATTTTGCAAATTAATAGCAAAATGTTTTGTAGATTCGCAAATAATCAATAATTTTGCAGAAATAATTAATATTTGAAAATTACAGCTTAACATTGATGATTGGATATTAAATCTTATCCACACACTCTTTTGAAAAAACTCCTGCAAGCCGTGCGGCCCCGCGGGAGTTTTTAGTTTTTATACCTACGAAAGAATCAAAACAGGTAGTAACAAATGTGAAAAAGCCGCAGTCCGGACCAGCATGGACACGCATGCGGCACTACGACTACCTGAGCGAGCGCACATCAAGCCCGGAGGGAGCCTGATAGATACGCAGTCCGAAACGGCGCACCGAAGCCACCACATGGTCCATGACGGCAGCCTGAAAGTGCTCGTAAGGCTTCCATGAGGTCAGCGATGTGAACAGATAAAGGTCAAGCGGAATCCCCTGGGGTGTGGGCTGGAGCTCACGCACCATGTAGAGCATATCCCCATTGCATTTCAGCTGCGGGAGCTGCGAGATGTAATGCTCCAGGTAGCGTCGGTAAAGAGTGAGATTGACATAGGAGCCATCCTCCTCAAGGTCACTTCCCCAGGGCTCCTTGCGGAACTCCGCGATCTCTCCGGGGGTGCAGAACGTCACGGAATTCACATCGATGGTGACAGAGCGGTTGACGCGCCTCCCCTTGGAGTCGGACATGCCGCGCCAGTTCTGGAATGACTCCGTGACAAGCGAATAAGGGGGCACGGTGACTATGGTCATGTCAAAATTCTGTACCTTGACCGTAGTAAGCCCCACCTCAAGCACAGTGCCGTTGATATTCCTTGCCGGGACTGTGATCCAGTCGCCCGGACGGAGCATGTCGTTCAGCGTGATCTGCACTCCCGCCACGACACCCATTATGGAGTCCTTGAACACCAGCATGAGCACCGTAGCAGCCGCTCCGAGACCGGTGATCACGGTGAGAGGATTCTTGTCGGCAAGAATGGATATCACAATTATCACGCCAACCGAAACGGATATCACCTGCAGCATCTGGCGGATACCCTTAAGCGATGTGACACGGCTGGAGGAATTGGCTTCAAGAAGGTTGTAGAGGGCAAGTATGAAGCGGTTGACAAGATGCACAGCAACCGCGACAAGCAGCACCCTGCACACCACGGACACCACCCCCTGCGCCGTGACGTAGCCCGACAGGGCCGGAGGGAGCGTGGCCTGCAAAAGTATCACCACCAGCAGTTCCGCCACCACACGCAGCAGACGCGGATTGAACAGAATGTCGTCCCATCCGGCCGATGTGAAGCCTGTGAACCGCTCCACCACAGGTATCATATAGCGCGTGAGCAGCCAGAACAGCAGCCACGCCAAAAGAAGAGCACATGCCACGACAATGCCCGTGGAGAGCAGGCGCAGCATGTCACCATCCACGCCGGCATCACTGAGCAATGTCGTGGCAATGTCTATGAGGTAGCCGACCATCCTATTCTGACAGGAGGGTTATCGGACTGACCATTCGGCACCGTCCTTGGTGTCCTTTATCACAAAGCCGGCTTCGGCAAGACGGTCGCGTATGAGGTCGCTGGTAGCCCAGTCCTTCGCACTCTTGGCCTTTGCACGTATGTCGAGTATCAGGTCCATGGCCTTCTCAAACGGCTTCATTGCATCGGCGTTGTCAGCACCGCCCACTATTTCGGGACGTATGCCGAGAATATCGACAAGGAATGTGTCAAAGACTGATTTCAGCTCGTCAATGTCCTCACGGGTGGCGGTAGCCTTTCCGTCCTTGACGGAATTGACCATACGCAGGGCATCAAAGAGATGGGCTATGACTACAGGAGTGTTGAGATCATCGTCCATAGCCTCGTAGCACTTCTCGCGAATCCCCTTCACATCGATTGTCGACGAGGCCGAGGGCACAAGCTCCTGCAGACGGCGATACCCCTCCTGCATGCGGGCGAGGGCCTTCTCGGAAGCCTGAAGAGCCTCGTTGGAGAAATCCACTGTGCCGCGGTAATGGGCCTGTAGGATGAAGAACCTTATGGTCATGGGGCTGTAAGGCTGGGCGAGCAGCGGATGCGTCCCGTTGAAGAACTCGTCGAGAGTGATGAAATTTCCAAGCGACTTGCCCATCTTCTTGCCGTTGATGGTGATCATGTTGTTGTGCATCCAGTAACGCACGGCCTCATGCCCGTTGTGGGCCATCGACTGGGCTATCTCACACTCGTGATGGGGGAACATGAGGTCCATTCCGCCTCCGTGTATGTCGAATGTCTCGCCGAGGTACTTCTCACCCATGGCAGAGCATTCGAGGTGCCATCCGGGGAATCCTTCGCTCCACGGCGAGGGCCAATGCATGATGTGCTCGGGCGACGCTTTCTTCCACAGCGCGAAATCGGCGGGATTGCACTTCTGTTCCTGTCCGTCGAGCGTACGTGTCGTGGCGAGCAGTTCATCGATATTGCGACCCGAGAGCTTGCCGTAACGGTGGTCCTTATTGTACTTGGGCACATCGAAATACACCGATCCGTCCGATATGTAGGCATAGCCGCTGTCGAGGATCTTCTTTACGTACTCGATCTGCTCTATTATATGCCCCGACGCATGCGGCTCTATAGAGGGTGGAAGCACATTGAGAGCCTCCATTGCCTTATGATAGCGCGTGAGGTAGTGCTGCACCACTTCCATAGGCTCAAGCTGCTCGAGGCGCGCCTTCTTGGCTATCTTGTCCTCGCCGTCGTCAGCATCATGCTCGAGATGCCCCACATCGGTGATGTTGCGCACATAGCGCACCTTGTAGCCGAGATGGCGCAGATAGCGGAAGAGGATATCGAACGTTATGGCCGGACGCGCATGTCCGAGATGGCCGTCGCCATAAACGGTGGGGCCGCACACATACATGCCTACACGCCCCTCGTGTATGGGCTTGAAAGGCTGCTTGGTGCGGGTAAGGGTATTGTAAATGCTTAACATAGGTCACTCAGGCTTTTCCGCCCATGATGAACGGGTTGGGGATTTCGCCGTTGCCGCCGTTGCCGTTGCTGACAGGGCGTTTCGGCATTATGGGACCGAATGTGCTCTCATACTTCTTGACATTCTCCATCAGCGCGCCAAGGAGATTCTTGGCATTCTCGGGGCTCATGATTATGCGGCTCTGCACCTTTGCTCCCGGCATGTTGGGAGCCATGGTAATGAAGTCGATGAAGAACTCATTGGCACCGTGGGTGATCACGGCGAGATTGGAGTATATCCCCTTGGCGACATCGGGGGTCAGCTCTATCTTTATTTCCTGTTGCTGGCTGTTGTCCATGTTTTTATGTTTTTATTATTTCATTTCTTGGCTATGTATATAGTGCATGAGCCGAATGTCATCGGTATGGCACGCGCCGAGGAGAATCCGGCATCAAGCATTATCCCGGTCATTTCCTCTCCCTGGGGCACCGCCGCTATAGACTCGGGGAGATAACTGTAGGCTCTGACATCCTTCGACACCAGACGCCCCACCGCAGGGATGATATGGCGGGTGTACAGATCGTAGAGCGGCTTTACCACATGGGAGCGCGGCGTCGACAGCTCAAGGATCACAGCAGTGCCGCCGGTGCGGAGCACCCTGTGCATCTCACGGTATCCGGCGGCAAGATCTGCAAAGTTGCGCACGCCGTAGGCACAGGTCACCGCATCAAACGCTCCGTCGGTGAAAGGGAGCAGCAGACAGTCACCCATCCCGAGGGTCACGACATCCTGCAGCCCTTCCTTCTCCACCTTGCGGCGGCCTATCTCCACCATCCCCTCCGAGAGGTCCACACCGGTGACCGACACCGGGTCAAGCTCCAGCGCGAGCTTTATGGCAAGATCGCCGGTGCCGGTGGCTATGTCGAGTATGTCGTCGTGGGGCTCCTCCCTGAGCAGCCTCACCGCCCGTGAACGCCATATGCGGTCTATGCCAAGAGTCATAGCCCGGTTCATGAAGTCATAAGCCGGGGCTATGGAATCAAACATCTCGCGCACCTGCCGGGCCTTGCCGCCCGGAGCGTCGCCGTAAGGGGTTATATTCTCGACCTGCATCTACAGTGGGGTATGTGCAAATATTTGACAGCACGTAATTACCGTCAGGGGTTGAGACGATTCAGGCAGTCGAGGACATTGGTGGCTATGCGGTCGGCGAGATGCGCCTCGGGAGCCTTCTCGAACTTCTTGCCTGTGATGTGCTCGTAAAGCTCGATGTAACGTTCCGACACCTCCTCGCAGAAAGCATCGGTCATCTCGGGCACCTGCTGCCCCTCCTTGCCCATAAAGCCGTGGGCCATGAGCCATTCGCGCACAAACTCCTTTGAGAGCTGCTTCTGAGGCTCGCCCTTGGCAAGACGCTCTTCATAGCCGTCGGCATAGAAGTAGCGTGACGAGTCGGGGGTATGGATCTCGTCGATGAGTATCACTTTTCCGTCACGCAGACCGAACTCATACTTTGTGTCGACAAGGATAAGCCCCTTCTCGGCGGCCATCTCCGATCCCTTTTTGAACAGGGCGCGTGTATATGCGGCCATGGTGTCGAACTGCTCGGCAGTGACAATCCCCTGGGCAATGGCCTCCTCGCGTGAGATGTTCTCGTCGTGGCCGGCCTCGGCCTTTGTGGTGGGGGTGATTATCGGTTCCGGGAAACGCTGGTTTTCGACCATACCCTCGGGCAGCTTCACGCCGCACAGCTCACGCATGCCGGACTTGTACTCGCGCCATGCGCTGCCGGCGAGATAGCCGCGTATTATCATCTCCAGACGCAGCCCCTCGCAGCGATAGCCCACTGTGACCATCGGATCAGGCACGGCTATCTTCCAGTTGGGCACAAGATCGGCGGTGGCATCAAGCATCGAAGCCGCTATCTGATTGAGGGCCTGTCCCTTGTAAGGTATGCCCTTGGGCAGGATCACATCGAATGCCGAAATGCGGTCGGTAGCGACCATGACAAGAAGATCATCGCCAATAGAGTAGACATCACGCACTTTACCGTGATAAACAGCCGTCTGGCCGGGGAATTTGAAGTCGGTGTTAACCAGTGTAGTTGCCATATTTTATGCAGTAAAATAAATATATGGCAAAATTAGTAATATAATTCAATTTTCGCAAGAGCCCAAGGTGTCCTTTACGGCATTCAGTCCGAGACGCGACCGGAGCAGGGTGTCGGCTGCATAGAACAGTGAACCCCTGTAGCACTGGCGGCCCAGGCTGTCGGCCACAATGTAGTACGGAGTGCGCGGCACGGCAAGTCTCCTCACCTGAGCCGATGACGGCCCGCCGGGCACCCAAGCCTGAAGCCATATGGCACTGTCGGAGTCGACAATGCTGTGCCACACCGCCGAGTCAGGGACAAAGGACACCTCCACCACCTGCAGTCTGCGCTTGTTAAGCGACTTGCGCAGATCCCTGAGGCGGCGGCTTATGCTGTCGGGGATACGCTTGTCGTCAAACACAAGGAGCGCGTAGCTCTGCATGCCCGGCGAATATCTCACTATGGTGTCCTTGCCGTTGTATATCGTAAAAGCCCTCACCTCCCCGCGGGCCGAAGTGGACACCTGTTCCCCTATGGGTGCCGCAAACGACCTCACCACGAGAAACGGCCTCGCATCCGAGGATATCTCGTTGAGCAACGAGTCGGCAAGCAGCTCGTATCCGTCAGGGCGGAAACGGGTCACCATAAGGAGCGTCGACATCATGTTGGACGGGTTGGCGCGCACAGCCTCGGCTATCATGCGGTTCACCTCGGCATCTGATCCGTGAGTGAGCAGCGAGTCATGCTCCACGACAAAGGCGGTGTAATCGCGCGAGGCATTCTGCCCCGACAGGGTGAGAGTGGACGGATCGTCGAGCTGCATCTTCACCTCCATGTGGTCGCCATTGGACGCCACACAGCTGAACAGCAGAGTGCCGTCGATCGTGTACACCTCCACAAGCGTGGGCTGCGGAGAGGAGGCACGCAGGTCCACCTTGCCGTCGACAGGATGGAAGGTCAGACGCGATATGCCGCTTCGGGTCACATACACCATCTCGAGCCCGCGTGTGCCGAGCCCCTTTATGTCACACCTGATCACAAACTCCTCGTCGTTGCCGCAGGCCACTGCCGCAAGAAGCACGCCAAGGAGCGCGAATATGCCGAACAATTTTCTCATTACATTCAAAAATAGCTGTTTCAGGGACAAAATTAGGCAAAATTTCCGCCAATAGCCAACATATTTGGAGTAAATCCTTAAATTTGCATATCCAAAGCTTCAACCATGCGATTCATCACCATACTGCTTCTCCTTTTCGCCATATCCGTGCCGGACGTGCGGGGGCAGATAATAAATATAACTCCCGAGGGGAGCACAGCCACGGTCAATTCCGACAGCATACGCCGGGCTTTCGACTCCGGACCGTTCTTCGGACTGTACAAGGACAACTACTTCATATTCGGCCCCCCGGTAGGACAGAAAATACGCAAGGACAACACCAACATAAAGTTTCAGATATCAATAGCCCAACGTCTCACCAAGAGCATCCTCCCAGGAGGGACCTATCTGTTTCTCTTCTACACGCAGAAATGCTTCTGGAACGTGCTTGAGAACTCCATGCCCATGACCGACCTCAACTTCAATCCGGGCATAGGACTCACCAAGCCCCTGTTCGTGCGCAACAGGTTCGTAGGAAAGATCAATTTCATACTCGAACACGAGTCCAACGGGCGCGACGGCACAGCCTCACGCTCGTGGAACCGCATATCCCTCGGCGGCAACATCATGATCGGGCCGCAGCTCATAGTCCACGGCAAGTTCTGGATACCCATAATAGACGGGATGGAGAACAAGGATATACTCGACTACTGCGGCATCTACCAGGTGGGGACACAGTTCTACACCCCCAACGAGCGTTTCGGCGTGGCCGTGGCAATGGTGAAGCGCAAAGGGTGGGAGCTCAACTACAACACCATAGTGGAGCTGAACTACAGGCTCTTCAAGCGCGACAACCAGTATCTCTTCCTTCAGTACTACAACGGCTACGGCGAAGGCCTCCTCGACTACAAGCAGTTTCACTCCTCCATACGCATAGGGCTCGGCATAAAGCCCAGGCTGTTCAGCGACTATTGATTGCACTTACCGTTTTTTTTATCTAACTTTGCGGTGTCATGAAAATAGCTATTATAGGATATGGTAAAATGGGCCACGCCATAGAGCGCATCGCACTTGAGCGCGGCCATGAGATCGTGTCGGTCATCGATGCCGACAACACCGACTGTTTTGACTCGGAGGCATTTGCCTCGGCCGACGCCGCAATAGAATTCACCACCCCGGCCACCGCCCCCGCCAACGTGATGCGCGCGGCTTCAAAAGGGGTTCCGGTAGTGTGCGGGTCCACAGGCTGGGCCGACCGGCGCGCCGAAGTCGAGAAAGCAGTCACCGAGGCGGGAGGCGCGCTTCTGGCATCAAGCAATTTCAGCATCGGCGTGCATGTGTTCAACAACATCTCCCGCCGTCTGGCCCACATCATGGGTAATCTTCCGCAGTACACCCCTCACCTCGCCGAGACACATCACATCCACAAGCTTGACCATCCCTCCGGAACAGCCATTACAATAGCCGAAGGGATCATCGACGAGTGCCCCCGCATATCGGGCTGGGAGGACGAAGGGATCCTGTGGATGAACGCCCCCGAACAGGAACAGGAGAAAATGACCGCCGAAATAGCAAAACGCGCCAAGGAGATCCCGGCCGACAAGCTCCCCGTACTCGCGCTCCGCAAGGATGAAGTGCCGGGCATACATGTGGTGTCATGGGAATCGCCTGTCGACGCGATCACCATCACACACTCCGCAAAGTCGCGCGATGGTTTTGCCCTCGGGGCTGTCATGGCCGCAGAATGGCTCGCGCCACGCAAGGGGATCTACACCATCGACCAGATGATGGCCGACATTCTTTAAGAGACAAGAAAAACAAATACGCGCCGAAGCGCACGTCACAACAAGGGCATCTCAACAACATATATGGATAAAAATCAATTTTCAGCCGACTTCAGGCGTCGCGTCAGGGAGAATTCCCGGACACGGTGGGTGCGGTTCGGCATAGTGTCACTCATATTCTTCCTTTGGGTGGCATGGCTCGGCAACTGGTGGGTGGCACTGGCGTGGCTCCTCCTCTTCGACATATACATCACCGGCTACATACCGTTCACATGGTGGAAAAAGAGCCGCAACGCCACAGTGAGAGGGGTGATGAGCTGGGTCGACGCCATAGTCTACGCGCTCATACTCGTGTACTTCGTGTTCACCTTCATAGGGCAGAACTATCAGATACCGTCCTCCTCGCTTGAGAAATCATTGCTTGTGGGCGACTATCTGTGGGTCAACAAGATGGCCTACGGGCCACGCGTGCCCAACACTCCGGTGCACTTCCCGCTCGTGCAGAACACGTTCCCCATAGTCAACACCAAGAGCTATCTCGACTCGCCGCAGTGGAAATACCACCGACTGAAAGGTCTCGGCAATGTCAGGAGAGGAGACATAGTGGTGTTCAATTTCCCGGCCGGAGACACCGTGGCACTGAAGGTGCAGAACCCCGACTACTACACGCTGTGCAAGATGTACGGCAAGGAGAATGTGCACGGCAATCCACAGACATTCGGCGAGGTGATATACCGCCCTGTGGACCGCCGCGAGAACTATGTGAAACGAGCCGTAGGCCTTCCCGGCGAACGCATCAAGATAGTTGACGGAGTGATATATATCAACGGAGAAGCCATAGAGCAGCCCGAAAACGTGCAGTTCAACTACTATTACCAGCTCAGACCCGGAGCATCGGCCGAGGAGATATGGGAAAGCACCGGCATAGCTGCCGATGACCGCCATGAGGTGCCTGTGACACCCGAGGACATAGAGGCGCTCGTGAGCCTCGGCTTCACGGTCAACCCCGACGGCACTGTCCCCCCGGTATATGTGTCCCCGCTCACGCAGGCCATGGTAAAGGAGATAGAAAGCAACCCCAATACAGTCAAGGTCATGAAAATGCCTGCCAGCCACGGCGAGATGCTGTATCCGGCAGGGGTATCCGACTCCTGGACACGCGCCGACTACGGCGAGCTGTGGATACCGTCCAAGGGCACGGCCCTGAAGCTCACGCCCGAAGCCTGGAGGAGATACGGAAGAGTGATACGCGACTATGAGGGGAACCCCGACGCAACCCTGCGTGACGGCAAGGTGTACATAGATGGCAAGCCCGCGGACTACTACACATTCAAGATGGACTACTACTTCATGATGGGTGACAACCGCGACAACTCGCTCGACTCGCGCTACTGGGGCTTCGTGCCAGAGGACCATATCGTAGGGAGGCCGGAGAGGGTGCTCATATCCTTCGACAAGGACCGTTCAATCTTCAACGGGGGCATACGGTGGGACCGCATACTCCGTGACGCCAATCCGGATAAAACAAAGTACCAAGAGGCTGTTTAAAAAACAAATGTGAATGCGCCCCGTCCTGTATCCATGCAGCAATATCATCCTTCCCCCGCGGCTATGCGGCGGGATCGATGACTATGTGCCCGTATGGGCCTACGGGAGATCAGCCACGGACTGGTCCGTGCAGTTCGACAAACGTGACAAAAGAGCCCACCGCTTCACCATAGCCGATGTCAGAGGCCCGCTGCAGCTCACGGTCCCCATAGCCAAGCCACACTCAAGCCGCTGCCGGTGGGACGAGGTGAGAATCTCCACCCACGGCGCATGGTGGGATGTGCACAGAGTGGCTCTGGAGAGCGCGTACGGACGCACTCCGTACTTTGAATTCTACATCGACCGTTTCCTCCCCATGCTCACCGCCGGAGTGGAGGGCCGTTACCCGCTGCTCCACACACTCGCCCGCGCATGGGACCGCGAAATACGCGACATACTGGGCACAGAGCCGGCGGCCGACGAAACGCCTGACACCGGCATCGGTGCAGCGACAGCCACAATCCCGCCGCAGCATGAGGCGGACCGTCACAAGGAGTCCACGACCCTGCAGCTGCCCCCATACCGTCAGGTGAGGCAGGACAGCCTCGGATTCATAGCGGGACTATCCATCCTTGACCTCATATTCAACCTCGGGCCGGAAGCCCAGATATATCTCAACAACGCCGCACGACAGGCATACACACAAGACACACAACAATGCGAGTAATCGATCATCTGAAAGCTACACAAGGACACACAGCATTCTCGTTCGAGATACTACCGCCCCTCAAGGGGAACAACATCAACAAGGTCTACAGCATAATAGACAAGCTGCGCGAATTCGATCCCAAATACATCAACATCACCTCCCATCACAGCGAGGTGCAGTATCAGGAGATGCCTGACGGTTCATATATCAGGAAAAAGATACGCAAGCGGCCAGGATCGGTAGCCATAGCATCGGCCATACAGAACAGATACGGCATCACTGCGGTGCCCCACATCATATGCAAGGGCTTCACACGCGACGAGACAGAGTATGCCCTCATCGACCTCAACTTCCTCGGCGTGCATGACCTCCTGCTGCTGCAGGGTGACGCCAAAGGGCCCGACAAGTCAAGCGATCCCTCGAAGATCAATCAGCATGCCACCGACCTCCAGCAACAGGTCAACGATTTCAACCGGGGAATATATGCCGACGGAGAGGCATTCGAGGCCAACGAGACCCCGTTCAGCTACGGCATGGCGTGCTATCCGGAGAAGCATGAGGCCGCGCCCAACATGGAGAGCGACCTGCGCTATGCCAAGATGAAAGTCGAGCAGGGAGCGTCATATCTGGTCACCCAGATGTTCTTCGACAACAGCAAGTACTATGACTTCGTGGCACGATGCCGCGCCGAAGGGATCACCGTCCCCATCATCCCGGGGATCAAGCCCATTGTGCTCCGCAACCAGCTCAATGTGCTGCCGCGAGTGTTCCGCACCGACATCCCCGAACCCCTTGCCGGCGAGCTTGCGCGGTGTGCCACCGACGAGCAGGCCAAGGAAGCCGGCATAGAATGGAGCATAGCCCAGTGTCGCGACCTCATAGCCCACGGTGTCCCCTCCATACACTTCTACACACTCATGGCCACCGACTCAGTGCGCCGCATAGCCAGGGAGATATACTGAACGCCGCCGCATGGGATGACGCACACGCCAGTGTGTTTATGCTGAATTTCGCATAATCATCAGGAAAAGTTTCTGAATAATTGTCAGACTTGGCAATTATAATTAACTTTGCGTCATATATTTTAAACTTATCTCACCATCGCATGGCACTTAAGAACAATATCATGATCGTTCGTCACAAATTGCTGACAGAACTTGTCAAATTGTGGAAGAACGGCACACTTATCGAGAAAATTGACAGACTCCCCATAGAACTCAGCCCGCGCAATTCCCGCCACCCCGGACGGTGCTGCATACACAAGGAACGGGCCGTGTGGAAATACAAGTCACTCCCGCTTCTGGGCCTTGACATGACCGACGAAACCGACGAGCTGACACCGCTGTCGGAATATGCCCGCAAAGCGATAGAGCGGTCGGAGAGCGGCGGCACGACAAAGGATAACATAATGTGTGTGATCGACGAGGCATGCTCCTCATGCGTGCAGATCAACTATGAGATCACCAACCTGTGCCGAGGCTGCGTGGCGCGCTCCTGCATACACAACTGCCCCAAAGGGTGCATCACACTCGACGAGGAGTCAGGCAAGGCCCGCATAGACCACAACAAGTGCATAAGCTGCGGCATATGCCACAAGTCATGCCCCTACCACGCCATAGTGTACATACCTGTCCCCTGCGAGGAGGCTTGCCCTGTGGGAGCCATCACCAAGGACGAGAACGGCATAGAGCATATCAACGAGGAGAAGTGCATCTATTGCGGCAAATGCATGAACGCATGCCCGTTCGGCGCGATATTCGAGATATCCCAGGCCTTCGACGTGCTTGAATCGATACGCCGTGGAGAAAAAATGACTGCCATAGTGGCCCCCTCGATACTCGGGCAGTTCGACGCCACCATAGAGCAGGTGTACGGCGCGCTGCGCACCATAGGGTTCACCGACGTGATAGAGGTGGCCCAGGGCGCGATGAAGACCGTGGAGAACGAAGGGCACGAACTGCTTGAACGCCTCGGCGACGGTGAGCCGTTCATGACCACATCCTGCTGCCCGTCCTACATAGAGCTTGTGAGGAAACACATACCCGCCATGCTTAAATATGTATCCACCACAGGGTCGCCCATGTACTACACGGCCCGCATAGCCAAGGAGAAGGACCCGGAGGCTAAGGTGGTGTTCATCGGGCCGTGCGTAGCCAAACGCAAGGAGGCTCGCCGCGACGAGGCCGTGGACTATGTGATGACTTTCGAGGAGATCGCCTCGATATTCGATGCCTACGAAATCGCCTTCGCACAGGAGCAACCTTATGCGATGGAGCATATATCGGTGCGCGAGGCCCACGGCTTCGCGGCCACAGGCGGTGTGGCGGGAGCCGTGAAGAGCTATCTGAAGTTCGATGCCGACCGCGTCAACGAGCTGCAGGTGTCAGATCTGCACAAAAAGAACATCTCGCTGCTCGGCACCTACGGCAAAACCGGCAAAGCTCCCGCCAACTTCATCGAAGTCATGGCGTGCGAGGGCGGATGCATCACCGGGCCAAGCTCAGGCACCACGGTGGCCGACAGCAAACGCAGGTTTGCAAAAGAGCTGACAAAGCAGAAAAAGACTTACTGAGAAAACCCTCTCTCCAACCCGCCCCAGCCTACTGACCATCCTTCCCACGTTAGACAATAACCTCATACTGGAAATTCTCGACACAAACGCGCCCCGCGCCATGGTCGAGAAGCTTCATGCCGAAGCCCGACGCCTCACCGACGAGTCGTTCGGACGCGATGTGTATGCCCGGGGGCTGATCGAGATAACCAACGTGTGCCGCAACAACTGCTATTACTGCGGCATACGCGCCGGCAACCGATCGGTGGCCCGATACACCCTCTCACAGGAGCAGATACTGCAGGCATGCCGCACAGCCCATGAGGCCGGACTGCGCACATTTGTCCTGCAAGGGGGGGAGAATCCGGCACTCACGGCCGGCATGATAGCATCGACTGTGAGGAAGATATCATCGAAATTCCCCGACAGTGCCATAACACTCTCTCTGGGGGAATGGGATGACGCATCCCTGAAACTATTCCGGGATGCAGGAGCAACGCGCTATCTGTTGCGGCACGAGACACGCTCCGAGCGACATTACGGCATGCTTCACCCGGCGTCAATGTCGCTTGACAACCGTATCAGATGCCTGCGCACCCTCAAACGGCTGGGCTATCAGACAGGCACGGGCATAATGACCGGATCACCGTTCCAGACTCTACGCGACATAATAAGCGACATAGAGTTCATGCGCGAACTGCAGCCCGAGATGATAGGCATAGGGCCGTTCATCCCGGCGGCCGGCACACCGCTGGCATCATTCCCGCCGGGCAGCGTGGAACTGACCCTGCGGCTCATATCGGTGCTCCGCATCATATTTCCCAAGGCCAACATCCCAGCAACTACGGCACTTGCCACACTCGATCCGGCCCGTGGCCGCATAGCCGGACTGCATGCCGGAGCCAACGTGGTTATGCCAAATGTATCACCGAAGGAAGCCAGGGACGCTTACAGGCTCTACGACAACAAAGCCTCGACCGGGAAGGAATCGATAGAAGGTCTCGGAGAGCTCGCACGGTCATTTGCCGAAGCTGGATTCCGCCTGTCGTTTGACCGGGGAGACTATCACGAATGAGAGAGATATCCACATTTCACATCAAAACAAACGCACAAAAATCATGTCTGCGACACAATTCATAGATCATTCCGAAATACTCGCCACCATGCGTTACGCGACTGAAAACGCCGGCAACCGACAGCTCGCGGACGCTATTCTGGACAAGGCCCGCGAATGCAAGGGCCTCTCCCACCGCGAAGCGGCAGTGCTGCTCGAATCGACCGATCCGGAAGTCACTGAACGCATCAAGGAGCTTGCGAGAGAGATAAAAAAGAGATTCTACGGCAACCGCATAGTGATGTTCGCGCCCCTCTATCTCTCCAACTACTGCATAAACGGCTGCACCTATTGCCCCTACCATGCCATCAACCGTGACATACCGCGACGCAAGCTGTCACAGGAGGAGATACGCCGCGAGGTAATAGCCCTTCAGGACATGGGTCACAAACGCCTCGCCATCGAGGCCGGAGAGGACCCGCGCAACAATCCGCTCGAATACATACTCGAATCCATCGACACCATCTACTCAACACACCACCGCAACGGGGCCATCAGGCGCGTGAACGTGAACATAGCGGCTACAACCGTGGAAAACTACCGCCGTCTGCACGACGCCGGGATAGGCACCTACATACTGTTTCAGGAGACCTACAACAAGCCCAACTATGAACGCCTGCATCCCACCGGTCCCAAAAGCGATTATGCCTATCATACCGAAGCCATGGACCGCGCCATGGAGGGCGGCATAGATGATGTGGGCCTGGGAGTGCTCTACGGACTCTCGACCTATCTGTATGACTTCATAGGGCTACTCATGCATGCCGAGCATCTTGAGGAGCGTTTCGGCGTAGGGCCGCACACCATAAGCGTGCCGCGCATATGCTCGGCCTACGACATAGAGAAAGGAGATTTCAACAACGGGATCTCCGACGAGCTGTTCCGCCGCATCGTAGCGGTGCTGCGCATAGCCGTGCCATATACGGGACTCATAGTGTCGACGCGCGAATCTCCGGCTGTCAGAGCCTCGGTGATCGACCTGGGAGTATCGCAGATAAGCGGAGGCTCACGCACCTCGGTGGGCGGATACACCGACGACAAGGAGGCTGACGACACGGCTCAATTCGACGTATCGGACAACAGGACTCTCTCAGAAGTGACAGAGTGGCTTCTGGATACGGGCCACATACCGTCGTTCTGCACGGCTTGTTACCGCGAAGGGCGCACAGGCGACCGCTTCATGTCGCTCGTAAAATCGGGGCAGATAGCCAACTGCTGCGGCCCCAACGCCATAATCACACTCAAGGAGTTCATGACCGACTACGGCACCCCGTCACTGCGGGAGAAGGGGGAAGCACTCATACGCAGGGAGCTTGAATCAATAACCAATCCCAAGGTGAAAGAGACCACCATGCGCTATCTCGCAAGGATAGAACAGGGCGAGCGCGATTTCAGGTTCTGAGAAACCAAACAATTCCTAACAAAAAGGCCGACGCCCGACATGAACCGACTGCACGTAATAATACTCGGAGCCTGCAACAGCGGGAAATCATCGATAATCAATCTTCTGACCGGACAGCACACATCACTTGTGTCAGCCACTCCGGGGACCACCACCGATCCTGTGCGCAAAGCCATGGAACTTCCCGGCGCGGGGCCATGCGTGCTCATCGACACCGCCGGATTCGACGACAGCACGGGCCTTGGCAAAGAACGCGTAGAGCTGACCCTCAAGGCTCTCGATGAAGCCGACATGGCTCTGCTGCTCGTGGGGGAGAACCCCGGCGAGGAGGCACACTGGCGTGAGCTGCTGAAGGGACGCGGCATCCCGTGCGCCGAGATTGCCGGCAAGAGCGATTCCGGCGTGGCTGACGCGGGAAAGGAAACACCATCCGGAGCTATCCCAGTCAGCACCATCAACGATCCGGACAGAAGCCGCACACGGCTCATAGAGACCATACTGCGCACGCTTCCCCCGGACTACGGCATCAGGTCGCTCACAGGAGATCTTGCCAAAGAGGGTGACATAGTGGTGCTTGTCATGCCGCAGGACAGTTCGGCCCCCAAGGGAAGACTGATACTGCCGCAGGTGCAGACCATCCGCGACCTGCTCGACAAGGGAGCCATCCCGGTGTGCACAGTGCCTGAGAAACTTAAAGATACACTGGCAGCACTTGTGTCGGCACCGGCTCTGATAATAACTGATTCGCAGGCATTCGCAAAGGTGCAGCCGGCAGTACCGCACGGTGTGCCGCTGACCTCCTTCTCGGTTCTCATGGCTGCCTACAAAGGTGACATACGCTACTTCGCCGAAAGCGCGCGGGCCATAGCCTCACTGACACCGGCATCACGTGTGCTCATCGCCGAAGCATGCACCCATGCGCCACAGACCGAGGACATAGGGAGAGTGAAGATCCCGGCTCTTCTGCGCAAAAGAGTCGGACAAGGGCTGAAAATCGACCATGTGTCGGGACGCGACTTCCCGGATGACCTTACCGGATACGACCTTGTGATACACTGCGGAGGATGCATGTTCAACCGCAGCTACCAACTTTCACGAGTGGCAAAATCCAAGGCCCGGGGTGTGCCTATGACAAATTACGGGATCACGATAGCATACCTCACCGGCATACTGGCGGAAGTGGCGTTACCCGAGGCGTAACCACGCCCGGACATATATGCGTCACTTCCCCACGAGAGCGCGTATCGCGGCCGGAAGCGATGTATTGTCATTGAGAGGAGCAAAAAGCTCCGACCCAACACCTACGGCATAGACCGGGACAAGACCTCCGGAATGGCCGTTGGTGGTGAATCCAAGCCCGGTCACCCCGTCGATAATACGGTACACATTCTCGGTAAAGGTGTTGAATGAATTGTAGAGAGTCTTGTTATCGGCCGGCATCTCGCCTTTGAAACAGCGTTCAAACTCCTTACGCAGCATCTCCGTCTGGCTGTCGGTCACAGGGACCGCGCTCCAGAACCCGAGTTTCTCGGTAAGAATCTCTTTCATATCCTCCCATTCGTAAGCACGGCGCGACTTGCGCATGGCCCGGCACATGTCGGCAAAACGGTCCTTGGATATCCTCTGATGGTCGATGTATCCGAGATGCAGGTCATAGCCCACCTTATTGTTTCCCAGCCCCATGCCTCCGGTCTCGTGGTCGGCAGTGACAAGAATCAGAGTCTCGTCGGGATGCGCGAGATAGAAGTCATAGGCATGGCGGAGAGCCTGATTGAAATTAAGCACCTCCTTTATGATTGTTCCTCCGTCATTGGCATGGCCGCCGTAATCGATATTGCCACCCTCGACCATCATGAAGAAACGGTCACGGCCGTTGTTCTGCAGATGACGTATGGCGGCGGCAGTCATGTCGGGAAGATTCATGGCACCCGGCACAGAGTCGATGGTGAAATTGATCTGTCCCACGGTTATCTCGGAGGGGTTTAACAGGAGCACACGTTTTGACTTCGCGTCCTTAAGACCCTCCAGCCCGTAGGCGATATCCACACCGTTTTCGCGGAATGAATCGACAAGATCGTTGGGATTCCCGTCCTTGTCACATGTGCCGCGCAGATTGGACCCGGCAATGAAATCGTAGCCGCACCCGGCAGCCTGCTTCCCTATCTCATAATACATTCCACGGTCAGGGACATGGGCATAGAATGCTCCCGGAGTCGCATCGTCGGGCGGAACGGAAGTGACGAGAGCCACACCGTAGCCACGGTCGAAAAGCTCTTTTGCTATCGAGGTCACAGCCACGGAGTCAGGGGTCATACCGAGCATTCCGTTACGGGTCTTATGTCCGGAAGCAAGGGCAGTACCGGCCGCAGCCGAGTCAGTGACAGGAGATGACGCCGAATGGGTGGTGGACTGCGATGCCACCGGGAAGCTCATCATGAGGATTGGATCGGGGTTTCCGAGCACGGTGCGGTTGTACACCTGTGCGGAAAGAGCCTGGGCCATACCCATGCCGTCACCGATAAAGTAGAATATGTATTTCGGGACTCCGGCTCCGCAGACACTTGCCACGGAGCATAGGGAAAACAGAAGAGAGAACAGACGAGTCTTCATAAAAGCATCAGTTTAATCTAAGGATATCATCAATTGGGGTGCGTGTATTGGACAGGCGCGGGACCTTGCGCTGGCCGCCGAGCTTACCGGTGGAAGCAAGCCAGTCGTTGAATATACCCGGACGGCCCTTGACCACAGTGAGAGGGTCAAGGAATATCCCGTGGGCACGCTTGGCCTGATAGTCGGAGTTGAGCTCCTGTAGAGCACTGTCGAGCGCGGCGGCGAAAGCGTCAAGCGACGAGGGCTCGCGGTCGAATTCAATGAGCCATTCGTGGCGTCCGCGTGAATTGTCGGAAGCGTAGACAGGAGCCGCGGTATAATTCACCACAGAGCAGTCCATATCGCGGCACACGCGTGTCATGGCGGCCTCGGCGTTCTCCACCATAAGCTCCTCGCCGAAAGCGTTGATAAAGCACTTGGTGCGGCCGGCTATGGTGATGCGCAGAGGATCCGCACTCTCGATGCGCACGGTGTCGCCCGGAGTGTAACGCCACAGGCCGTTGCACGCAGTTATCACTATCGAATAAACCTCGCCTTGCTCCACTTCCCATGATGGGATGATCGTGGGCCGGTCGGAATCAATGTCGGAAAGCGGCACGAATTCGTAGAACACACCGTTGCCGAGGAGCAGGAGCATCCCCGGAGAGTCGATGGTGTCCTGCACGGCAAAGAAGCCTTCGGATGCATTGTAGCTCTCGAGATACCGCATGCCGGGACGTGTGATGCGGGCATACTGCTCCCGATAGGGAGCCATGGATATGCCTCCATGGAAGAACACTTCAAGATGGGGCCACACATCGTGTATGCATCCGGCACCGGCACGCTTCATGACACCTTTGAGCACTGTGAGAAACCATGACGGCACGCCTGAAATGTTTGTTACATCCCGACGCATGGATGACTCTATCAGGAGAGGCAGCTTCTCCTCCCAGTCAGGCATCAGGGCCAGCTTCTTTGAGGGGACACGCACAAGATTGGCGAGCGGGTTTATGCAATCGATAAGTGTGGCCGAAAGGTCGCCCACCTTCACTCCCGGATGGAGCGTAAGCTCATTGGCGTAGCTGCCTCCGAGGATAAAGCCTTTGCCGGAAAACAGGCGGCTGTCGGGATAAAGCGAAAGGTACTGGGCCACAGCCTGAGTGCCACCCTCGTAGTGGTTGACGCGGAGCGAATCGCGCGTTATGGGTATGTATTTGCTCTTGCCGTCGGAAGTGCCGGAGCTCTGGGCAAAACGCCGCGTCACCCCGGGCCACAGCACATCGGGCTCACCGTCCACCATGCGCATCACCAGGTCACGAATATCAGGATAGGACTGCACCGAAGGGACAGCCCTGCGCAGATCGTCGTAGGCATGTTCGATGACGCGCCCCGACATTGGTCCGAGCCCATGCTCGCGCCCCCATCGGGTAGAGGCTCCGCGCGACAGCAGCCACTGCAGCTGCTCCAGCTGCACCTGACGTATGCGTCCGCGCCACGAGCGCACACTTGCGGCCTTGTGCAGGAAATACGGGCGGACTAAAGGTGTGATGTTCATTTTATACCCAACTCAGAAAGCTCATTCATGTCACAGCTCGTCGGGGTGCTTGCGGTAATACTCCTCAAGCAGCGGCCCTATATTGAAATAGTATCCTCCGGCGTCCTTCCCCTGGGAATCCTTCACGGTGATGTACTCATAGCAGGGATCATAGAACACATGGTCGCTGACGGTGTGGTCCATCATGTTGAGCAGCACATATTCATGCTGAGGCTCTATGACATACCAGGCGTTCTCTTCGTCGAGACCTGTGCCGGTCGACACTATGGCCATGAGAATATAGTTGAGCTTGTACTGCCATATGTTGGCGAGATTGGTCTTACCCTTTCCTCTCAGGGCGTTGATCAGCATCACCATCTCTCCGAGATTGAAAGGGTTGTCGGACAGAGCCTGTTCGGCATACGCTATCACCGAGTCGCATTCCTGGCGGGTGAGATTCTTGGAGCGGTTAAGAGTGGCATCGTAGGTTATGGTGCGCTCGCTCGACCGGTAAGGATTGTAGTCCTCCTGAAACATATAGCCCAGATAGAGATGCCTGAACTTGTCGATCTTCATCAGCGTGTCATTGCGCTGAAACTCCTTCATGAGCCTCGGGTAATAGTAGGGGGACGACTGGTCGAGCGTAGCACGGCGTATAGCCTCGAGGTCGGGCTTCTCACGCTTGAGCTGAGGAAGCACCTGAGAGCTGACACTGAAGGATGCCGCTATAGCCACGAGCAGTATGGTGAATATTCTTGTCATGAGCAGTGGGGAGGGATTGGGTTAACAACATGATTGGGCAGCCGGCGCGCCGGAGCCACCGTCACTGCTGCCTTCCGGCAGCCTTGAACGCGAGAGCATACAGACGCATCTGCTTGAGCATCGCGAGAAGACCGTTGGAGCGCGTTGGCGACAGATGCTCGCTCAGACCTATGTCGTTGATGAAATGCAGATCGGCCGCAAGGATATCGTCAGGGGTCTGGTTGTCGAGCACCTTCACAAGGAGCGATATTATCCCCTTGACAATTATGGCGTCAGAATCGGCGGTATAGCGCACGCGCCCTTCGGGTGAGAGCTCGGCATTAAGCCACACACGGCTCTGACAGCCTTCTATGATATGATCGGGTGTGCGGTACTTCTCTTCGATAGGTGGCAGTGAATTGCCAAGGTCGATGATCATCCCGTAACGGTCCATCCAGTCATCCACCTCGGAGAATTCGTCCACGATCTCGGACTGTATTTCATTGATAGTCATAAGTATCTCTTATAAATTAATTATAATTAAAGGCAATTATTTCTGCGGACGCGGACGCTCGTTGACATTCTCGGCCGGCCTGACCTTGGCAAGGGCATTGACGGCCTCACGCAGCACGATAGAACCATTGGAGACACTCTGTCTCAGCTTGCGGGCATTTCCCCTCTCGTTGGGTGAGCCTATGGCTTTCCATGCCATATCGACAATCTGCGCGGCATCCCGGTTGGTGCAACGTCCTCTGACGGAGAAATAGTCATTCTCTACGACAGCATTAAGGTCGCCGTCGGTCAGGGCCTTGGCCAGAGCCTTTCCCATCGGGCTTGACAGCTTTGTGAGATCCCATGCGGCATTTCCGTTGAGATATTCAGCATCGGCGGCCTCTTCCTGAGTCATTGGAGCGACCGGGGCGGCCACAGAATCAGCTGCGGAGCCACCGGTGCCGTCAGCGGCAAGCTCGGTGACCGCAGAAGGAGCGACATCAAGATCATTGCCTTCGGGTATGAGAAGAGCCACGGCTACCACAATGGCAAGCCCGAGAAGCCCGAGGCCAAGCCATTTCAAAGCTTTACGCCGTGATGAGGAGGATGCCGGATAATCGTCCTCGCACTCGTCGCCGGCACTTTCAGCGGAGCCATCGGCCATAGACTGCCGGCTGCGGGGATCAACGGGCACCTTGGAATCGATGCGGGGATGCTCCTCCACGATCTCGCCCGAAACATTGACAAATTTCGGAGCCACGTTCCTCCCTTCCTCACTGTCGTCGGAATGAGACGGGTCAAAATTAGGAGCCACCGGCGGATTTACTATGCGCACATCTACATTGTAGACCTCGGTATTGTCGGACGTGACCTGACGGTGGGCCCGGAAACCGTGGAAATTGCCTGAATGGAGGCGATTGTACTCCGGGGTGTTCTTCTCAATGGAGATCTGCTGCTCGAACACTCTGCCGTCGCCGAAATCAAGACGCAGTGTGACACACTGCTCCACCGGCTGCAGCTCCATGTCCAGCTCGTCGGTGGCAAGGATTTCAGAGCTCGGCATTTTGAGCTTGAGAGGGCGGTAATTGTTGGAAACCACCTGTATGTCGACCTCAGTGTCGGACTCAAGATCACGTTCGGTGAACTCTATGTACGGATCGGCAGTGCTCACGGGGTGGCCGTTTACCGAGATAGTGTACCCGTTGAGTGAGGCCCCTTTCATGGACCTGACTTTTACAGGCACACGGCGAACAAAGCGGATGCCTGTCTGCGCCGCCGTGCGCACAAGTATAGTCGATCCCTCATATTTGGTGTAGGCGGCGGGGGTGCCAACTACGACCGTCTCGGTGTGGGTGTCAAATCCCTCCCGAGAATAGGTAAGCACGAGCCGGTCGCCGTCATAAACAAGCGAGGATGACGCGGTGACCCCTTCGGGGCACACTACCCCGTACTGTCTGCGGATGGGCACTGTGATGCGCGGCATCTTTACGCCCGGACGCAGGGATGTCGAAGCCGATACAATGATGATGCATCGGTAGCCGGCATATTCAGGCTGCCCCGGAAAAGAGAATATGGCCTCAAGCTCCTGAAGCGAGATGTATGTACGGTAGGCAGCCTCACTGACGGTCTCAGCCGCAGGGACAGCCGCATTGCATTTCCAGGCTTCAAGCTCAAGCGGCTCCTTAGGGACACCGGCTTCAAGGAGCACGGTCTCGACAGCGTCGTCAGAGAGATTCTCCTCCTCGATGAAAACTCTTTTGAGACCGGCAAACACACCGAGCACCTGACGCCCTGTCAGGGCGCATCCGTTGTCGATGAGAAGCGATATCATCACATAGCCGCGTTCGGGGAAGAAGGTGTTGCGGGTGATGAGCGATATATAATGCCCGAGAGCCGACTCCTGGAGCACATAACATTCATTGGCGTTTAGAAACCGCTTTATGGCGGCTCCCGGTTCGACCATAGTACTGTCCCAGCGGGGATCTTTATCGCTATCCGCAGGTGTATACTTGTAAAGAGTGCGGGTGGCACCCTGCATCTCTCCACGGAAAGCTATGTGGATATAACTGAAATCGGTCATTGCGGTTTTTATCGTCGGGTTCTTTACAATTTGTTGGTTCAATAGGACAAAATTAGTGAAAATCCTCTTTTTCAACAAATGTTTTTTTAACAAGGTTCAGGGGCTCGGAAACACGACGGACGAGACCGCGACGGCAACAGCTAAATAATTAGTTGCGAAGATCCCTGCATCTCTTGACCAGTCCGGCAAACAGCCTTAGGGCTTCAATGATCCGGGAGCGGTGAGGGGAGTTCTCGGTTATGCTCTTAGCCTCGATCAGCACAAGTGAAGCCGAACCGAGGGTGGTGAGCCACGGGAACGGAGAGAGGTTGACGCTGCCACAGGCTGACAGCACTACGACCGATGCGACTATCATGGAATCAATGACCGTCAGGCAGAAGAGCGCGAGAAAATAGGAGGATACTTTGGCCACCGTGCGGCGCAGCCCGCGCGATGTGCACGGATGCCCCTCGCGGCGCGCACGGCGGACACCGCTGACAAGATCGGCTATGACCGAGAGGAGCACGCCTGAATATTCGACGGCAAGCAACAGGAGGAGCGAGGTAAGGAGTCGGGACGACATAATCTACGGAATTTAGGGTGAATGATTCCGCAAAAATATGACACCAGACACGTCCCGACGGTGCGATAACGCCGTCAGGGATGCAGAGCCGAATAGACTATGGAGGCTCTCGCCGGACCTACCACCTCGGCAATGGCATCGAGATCGGCCTCACGCAGACGCTTTACACTCCTGAAGCGCGTGAGAAGCGCAGTGCGCGTCTTTTCGCCCACTCCGCTTATGCCGTCAAGTTCGGACACGGCCTGTCCTTTGCTGCGGCGGTTGCGGTGGTGAGTTATGCCGAAACGGTGGGCCTCGTCACGCAGCTGCTGCACCACGCGCAGACTCTCGCTGTTCTTGTCGATATACAGCGGTATGCTGTCGCCCGGGAAATATATCTCCTCAAGCCGTTTCGCTATGCCGACCACCGCAATAGTGCCACGCAGCCCCATTTCGTCAAGGGCCTCCACCGCGGCTGAAAGCTGCCCTTTGCCGCCATCGACCACTATGAGCTGAGGGAGCGGCTGCCCCTCATTGACCAGACGGGTGTAACGGCGCGTCAGCACCTCCTTCATCGACGCGAAGTCATCGGGGCCTTCCACCGTGCGGATATTGAAATGCCTATAGTCTTTCTTGGACGGCTTGGCATCCTTGAACACCACACACGAGGCGACCGGATTAGTCCCCTGAATATTGGAATTGTCAAAGCATTCTATATGGCGCGGGAGTTCGGAAAGACGGAAGTCGGCACGCATACGCTCAAGGATCCTGTCGGTCCGCACCGAAGGATCGCGCTTCTCCATGGTCTTGACCTTGTCCACCCTGTGTTGCCTGGCATTCTTCTGCGACACCTCAAGGAGCTTTGCCTTGTCGCCGCGTTTCGGGATTATGAATCTGACATCAGGCATCTCGCAGTCGGGCTCCTCGGCCACCACGACCTCGTCATACACCACTCCGAGCGACTCCGCGATCTCGGCCATTGCATAAGCGAGCAACTGAGGTACGGTCTCGTCAAGGCGACGCCTGTACTCAAGGGTGACTGATTTCACCACTGCTCCATGGCGTATGTGCATGTAATTGATGTACACTTCGTCGTCCTCGTCGTGAACGCCGAACACGTCGACATCCTCAATGGTCTGCGACACTATCACACTCTTTGCCTGATACCGGCTTATGAGGTCATACTGCTCCTTAAGGAGCTGCGCCTCCTCAAAGCGCAGCTGGGCTGACAGCTTCTCCATCTCAGCACGCAGGTAGCCGAGCAGCTCTGACACATCTCCACGGAGAATGGATCTCACGCGGTCTATGTCGGCACAGTAGTCAGCGGAGGACACAAGCCCCGTGCAGCATCCGCCGCAACGCTTGAGATGGTAGTCAAGACACAGCCTGCCCTTTCCGGCATTGACATACTCCTGCGTGATGACATGTCGGCAGGAACGTATGCGGTAGAGACGCCTGACAAGATCGAGAGTGGCACGCGCCGAGCCGGCATCGGTGTACGGGCCGTAATACTTCGATCCGTCCTTGATGCGCTGTCGGGTCATGAACACTCTCGGGAAAGGCTCGTTGGTGACCACTATCCAGGGGTAGGACTTGTCATCCTTAAGGAGCACATTGTAGCGCGGCTGATGCTCCTTGATCATCGAGGCCTCAAGGTTGAGCGAGTCCTGCTCCGTCGGCACTACGATATAGCTCATATCGGCTATGGCACGCACGAGCAGATTGGTGCGGAGCGAATCATGCGTGCGGTTGAAGTAGGAGCTGACGCGCCTCTTGAGATTCTTAGCCTTGCCGACGTAAATCACCGTGCCCTCGGAGTCATAATACATATATACTCCGGGGGTGTCAGGGAGGATGGATATCTTCTCCTCCAGCGCGGCTGATTTACGATGTTTCGGCATATTGTCAATACACCAACAGGGAGGAAACCTCGGCGTCGGCCGGAAGGTTGGCCCGCCCGTTGAGCGCGGAAAGTTCGACGATGAAATTTATGTAGACCTTCTTTGGGTTCATACTTTTGACCAGTTCATATGCGGCAGCCATGGTGCCGCCGGTAGCGAGCACATCGTCATGTATCACCACCACATCGTCAGGGGTTATGGCATCACGGTGGATCTCTATGGTGTCCTTTCCATATTCCTTGTCGTAGGATGCGCTTATCGTGTCGGCGGGGAGCTTGCCAGGCTTGCGTATGGGCACGAATCCGGCACCAAGCTCAAAAGCGAGTATGGATCCTCCGATAAATCCACGCGACTCTATGCCCACTACCTTAGTAACGCCTTTGTCGCGATAAAGTTGAGACAGGTCCCAGCCTATGATGTGCAGGCCACGGGGATCTTTGAACAGTGTGGTCAGGTCACGAAATATGATACCCTTCTGCGGGAAGTCATATACGTCACGGATGTGAGATTTCAGGTATTCCATTGAAACTATAATATGTTTGTTATGTGATCATTTCAAGCAGCGGCGAGGGGCAATTGTTCCACGTGGAACAATATTCTATTATCTCCCTAAGAGCAAAAGGAGTATATTGACATCAGCCGGAGATATCCCGGGAATTCTTGATGCCTGTGCCACGGTCTCCGGGTCTATTCTCATCAGTTTCTGTCGGGCCTCGGTGGACAGAGACTTGACGGACGCATAGTCGATCTTGCCTCGCAGTTTCAGATTTTCGAGCCGGTGGAGCTTATCGGCATTAAGCTGCTCACGCTTTATGTAGCCCTGATATTTCAGAAGTATTTCGGCAGCCTCCACTATCTCGTCGCGTCTCGTCTCTTCTATGTGATCCTCGATAAAAGATGCAAGCGGAGCTATAGTTTCCGAGAGCCGCACTATGCCGAGGCCGGGGCGCAGCACAAGATCCTCGAGCTTCACGCCTTGCTTCAACGGCTGCTCACCCGCCTCCTCAAGCCACGGATTTATCAGAGAAGCCTTGACCGAGAACTCGCGGCAGAAAGCTATCAGCGCGTCACGCTGCTCCTGTTTGGAGAGCATCAGCCTGTAACGCTCCCCGGAAGCAAGCCCCAGGGCATACCCTTTCGGCGTGAGGCGCATGTCAGCGTCATCCTGACGGAGAAGTATGCGGTATTCGGCTCTCGACGTGAACATGCGGTAAGGCTCGTCGACCCCCTTGGTGACAAGATCGTCGATAAGCACACCTATATACGCCTCATCACGGGCCAGGGTGAACGGCTCGCCCCCCTTGACCTGCATGGCGGCATTTATCCCTGCCACAAGGCCCTGTCCGGCCGCCTCCTCATAGCCGGTGGTGCCATTGACCTGTCCGGCGAAAAAGAGCCCTCTGACAAGCTTCGTCTCAAGAGTGTGGTGGAGCTGTGTGGGATCGAAAAAGTCATACTCTATGGCATAGCCGGGACGGAACAGCATCACATCGCGCAACGCCGGGATTGTTGCGAGAGCTTCAAACTGAATATTTATCGGGAGCGACGAGGAGAATCCGTTGAGATAGTACTCAGTGGTGCTCTCACCTTCCGGTTCAAGGAACAGCTGATGCTCGCTCTTATCGGCGAATGTCACGATCTTGGTCTCGATGCTCGGGCAATAGCGCGGACCTATGCTCTGTATCTGCCCGTTGAAAAGAGGCGATTCCGGCAGCCCGCGGCGCAGGATCTCATGGGTCTTCTCATTGGTGTACACTGTGTGACACGGCCGCTGCGGCAGCTCGCGCGACACCTCGGGTAGATAAGAAAACTTATGGAAGTCATCGTCGCCGTTCTGGGTGACAGTCTTTGACCAGTCGACCGAACGCCCGTCGATGCGCACAGGAGTCCCGGTCTTCATTCGGTCAGTCACAAAGCCGAGGTCTCTCAGCTGTTCGGTGATGCCATGAGACGACGGCTCGGCCACACGTCCCCCTTCCACTTTGACAGGTCCTATATGCATGAGTCCGTTAAGGAATGTACCGGCCGTAAGCACTACTGCCTTGGCCGTAAAAGTCACGCCGAGGGCAGTGCGCACACCCTTCACTCCTTCCTCTCCGATCAGCAGCTCTGTGACGGAATCCTGCCACATGTTAAGCCCCGGAGTATTCTCAAGAGTCTCGCGCCACAGACGCGAAAAAGCCATGCGGTCGCTCTGCGCACGAGGGCTCCACATGGCAGGACCCTTTGAACGGTTGAGCATGCGGAACTGTATGGCAGAGCGGTCGGTTACCACCCCCATCATGCCGCCGAGAGCATCGATCTCACGCACGATCTGCCCCTTGGCAATGCCACCCACAGCAGGATTGCAGCTCATCTGGGCGATCTTGTTCATATCGATAGTGATCAGAAGGGTGCGCACGCCAAGCATAGCCGCGGCATGAGCGGCCTCGCACCCGGCATGGCCGGCTCCGATCACTATCACATCAAATGTGAATGTCATAATTACAGTACGGATCTATAGCAAAGAGAGTGCATCGTTCTCATGCATCTCCATGATTTCTCGTTCTCCGGGGCCTTTGTCGTTTATGCCGCAAAGATGGAGCACACCGTGTATGATCACCCTGTGCAGCTCGGAGTCATAGCTTGCCGAGACCTTCTCGGCGTTGGTAGCCACTGTGTCAAGCGATATGAACATGTCGCCGCTTATCATGCGTCGGCGCGAATAGTCAAACGTGATGATGTCGGTATAATAGTCGTGCTGAAGAAACCGGCGGTTTACCTCAAGAATCTTCTCGTCATCACAAAAAATATAGGTCAATGACCCGACTATACGGTCATGCCTGCGCGCCACTTCGGCTATCCACCCTTCGAGGGCGGAGGTGTCGATGTCGGGCATAGGTGTCGATCCGTCAGTGAGCCATTGTATATCGTTCATACCGCACAAACCTTATTTACCGCAAAGTTAGTGAAAATTTGGGGAGCTTTGCGCCAAGCGAGGACAAAAATTTTATCCGCACAAATATATCGGTATAAAATATTTGGCTTAACACATTAACACATAATGAGTTAAGCCAAATTTCACCCTCTGAGGTTTAAATATTCGCCTCCAACACGTGAAGGCGGACGGAATTTCGCATTGTAGTGAAGTCGCCGATCAGGATCCGGGATGCTCCCCCACCCTACCCCGGTCATAACCGGACGCGAGAATTATTTTTTTGGAAATCGCATTTTCGAAAATTGAACTCACGGAAATTATTTTTAGGGAATTGCATTTTCGGAAATTGAATTCTCGGAAATTATTTTTCGGGAATTAGATTCCTCGGGAATCCTTCATGAGAATCACTTCCTCGGAAATCTCTCAGTAACCGCTTTCTCGGAAATCACTTTTTATAGAGAACAGGATTGGTCGCCGGATCATTGTACATTTTCATCTGGCGATACACCTTCATATATTTTATACCGGCGGCAATGTCGTCGAGCAGAGTGTCGATGGCTGTGGTAAGGTCGGCCTGCTGCTGGAGCAGAATGTTGAGCTTAGCCTCACACTTTGCCTTGTGTTCCGGCGAAGCGTCCTTACGGCTGACTTCCGCCGCCATGTGATAGATCTTCAGGGCAAGGATGGACAGTCGGTCGAGAGCCCATGCCGGCGACTCGGTATTGATAGTTGCATCGGGGCGCGGTGTCACTCCCGAATATTTCTCACGGAAATAAGTGTCAATCTCCTCCACCATATCGGTGCGGTCCTGATTGGACCGGTCGATGCGACGCTTCAGTGCGAGAGCCTCGACAGGATCTATGCCCGGATCACGGATGATATCCTCAAGATGCCACTGCACGGCATCAATCCAATTCTTGGCAAACATCGTGTGCTCGATCGTCCCCTTCTCATAGGGATTGGCCACGATGGCATCCACGTCGTCAGTCTCATGATACTTCTGCGTCGTGGAATAAAAAATGTCGTAAAAATTCTGGGCAAGTTTCATGCTGGTAACTTTGAAAGATTGAATATGCCGAACCGCCCGTGAACGGTTCATATTGCAAATTTGGGAAAAATATTCCAATATCCAAACTTATTCCCGACATAAAATGACCCCGTGCGGCAATGAGTCGGCAAAAATGATTACCTTTGCGAAAACTCTACCCCAAATGCAGACAGTACTATTCCACTCCACAATCTTCGGGCCGATACACTCACGACGCCTCGGGGTGTCGCTCGGCATAAACCTCGCCCCCGACGACGGCAAGGTATGCACATTCGACTGCCTCTACTGCGAGGCCGGCTTCAATGCCCAGGGGACAGGGACCACAGGGCTACCTCCCCGGGAGACCGTGGCACGCCAGCTTGAGTCAAGGCTCTCCAAGATGAAGGACGCCTCACAACCGCTCGACGTAATAACATTCTCGGGCAACGGCGAGCCGACCGTCCACCCCGACTTTCCCGCCATAATAGATGACACCCTGCGCATACGCGACAAATATTATCCCGAAGCCAAGGTCAGCGTGCTCAGCAACTCCACACGCATCGACCGCCCGGAGGTGCGCGAGGCACTGATGAAAGTCGACAATAACATACTGAAACTCGACTCGGCCCTGTCCGGCACAATACACCTGATAGACCGCCCGAATGTTCCCGGCTTCACAGCCGAAAAAGTGATCGGGGAGCTTGAAAAATTCGGCAAGGACTGCATAATCCAGACAATGTTCCTGCGCGGAGAATACGACGGCAAGAAAATCGACAACACCACCCGCGAAGAGGTGGACGCGCTCATTGCCGCATACGGCCGCATACGGCCGCGCGAAGTGATGGTATATTCCATTGACCGCACCACCCCGGCCGAACACATCGAAAAGGTGTCACACGAAGAGCTGCAGAGCATAGCCGACCGCATAACGGCCGAGACCGGCATACCCATCCAGGTGGCATGACACCGGCACCCGCGACAGACCCTAAGAATCACAACCCGGAAAAAACCGAAATATGGAAATACTTACCCCGGCCCCACTCAGGCATGGCGACAGGGTAGCCATCGTGGCACCGTCAGGAATAATAAAGCCTCAGAGGGTACTCGACACCCTGCCGGTGCTCGCCGGCCAGGGATGGGTGACATATGTGGGGGAACACACCTTCGACCGCTGCGGCACCTATGCCGGCACCGACGATGACCGCTACTCCGATCTCGAGGCCGCCCTGCTCGACCCCGCCACACGAGCCATAATATGCGCGCGCGGCGGATATGGCGCGGTGCACCTGCTTGAACGCCTCGACAGGCTCCCCCTGCGCGACGACCCGAAATGGATAGTGGGATACTCCGACATATCGGCACTGCACGCACTGATGACACGCCACGGCATCCGATCGATCCACGCGCCCATGTGCAAACACATCGCCGAGAACTCCGGACGCGACGAGGATTCCCTCAGGCTCTTCTCCATACTGCGCGGAGAGCAACACGACATGAGGATCCCCGACAATCCTTACAACCGCCACGGCTCGGCCACAGCACCGCTAACCGGCGGGAACCTTGCCGTGATAGCCGGACTCATCTCCACCCCCTACGACGTGATAAAGCCCGGCCACATACTCTTCATCGAGGACATAGCCGAGCCTATATATAAGGTGGAGCGCATACTCTACAATCTCAGGCTCAACGGCTCGCTCGGCCACCTTGCCGGACTAATCGTGGGACGCTTCACCGACTACGACCCGTCGCGCAACGACAGCACCATGGAGGAGATGATATCACGCATGGTGAGCCCCTACGGCTATCCTGTGGCATTCGGCGCGCCCATAGGGCATGTGAGCCACAATGTCCCCATGATATGCTCATCCACAGTGACCCTGTCAGTAACCCCCGACGGAGGCCGACTGGAATACATGTCATAGACCCGCCGGAGCAAACGGACACCCAATCCAAAAGCACATCGGATACAAAAGCACATCGGGGCAAACGGACACCCGAAAGCACACCAAATCGTAGGCAACATGACAGCGCGCCCCGCAAGTCCGACACAGGACCTTCGGGGCGCGGTTCAAAAATATCGTTCTCCTCAGGAGAGGCGTGCGTCACCGCATCAGGCGTTCATGCCCGAGAGGCTTTGCGGGAGATGTTGCGGGAGCCTACACAGTGAGGATCTCCTTCTCCTTTGCGGCGAAGAGATCGTCGATCTTCTTGAGATAACGGTCATGGAGCTTCTGGGCCTGCGCTTCGGCATCCTTCTCCACATCCTCGCTCATCCCCTGCTTCACGGCCTTCTTAAGCCCGTCAATGGCATCGCGGCGGGCATTGCGCACCGACACCTTTGCTGTCTCGGCCTCGGCCTTCGACTGCTTTACGAGCGACTTGCGGCGTTCCTCGGTGAGAGGCGGGATGCACAGACGTATCACCTCGCCGTTGTTCTCGGGAGTTATGCCGAGCTCCGAATTGATGATAGCCTTTTCGATCTCCTTGAACATCGCCTTCTCCCAGGGGGTGATAGTGATGGTGCGGGCATCGGGCACAGCCACGTTGGCCACCTGCGAGATGGGCATGGCAGAGCCGTAGTACTCCACACGTATGCCGTCAAGGATCTTAGGATTGGCCTTGCCGGCGCGAATGTGGGCAAGAGCCTCGTCGAGATAAGCCACGGCGAGTTCCATTTTCTCCTCTGCCGGGTTCAGATAATCGGAAGGTTCCATTTTCAATGATATTAATTATGGTTTATGGTTTTCTATAATCATGCGTGTCAATACACCCTCGTGCCGATATTCTCGCCGGATATCACCTTAAGGAGATTGCCGGGGGTGTCCATGTCGAACACCACTATCGGAAGCCCGTTCTCGCGGCACATGGCTGTGGCGGTGACATCCATCACCTTGAGCCCGCGGGCCAGCACCTCGTCATAAGTGATCTCGTCAAACTTCACAGCCTCCGGATCCTTCTCCGGATCGGCCGTGTACACCCCGTCGACCCTCGTGCCCTTGAGCATGACGTCGGCACCGATCTCTATGCCGCGCAACGCGCTTCCGGTGTCGGTGGTGAAGAAAGGGTTGCCGGTGCCGGCGGCCATGACAGCCACCTCGCCGTGCTCTATGGCCTCTATGGCCCGGCGGTTGGAGTACTGCTCCCCTATAGGGAACATGTTTATGGCGGTGAGCACCCTCGCCGGCTGTCCTATGCTCTCAAGGGCCGACGACAGGGCAAGCGAATTGATCACGGTGGCGAGCATCCCCATCTGGTCACCCTTCACGCGGTCAAAGCCCTTGGCAGCACCCGACAGGCCACGGAATATGTTACCTCCGCCTATCACGATACCTACCTCCACTCCCATGCCTACGATCTCGGCTATCTGGGACGCATATTGGCCGAGGCGCACAGTGTCGATGCCGTAGCCCTGGCTCCCCATCAGCGACTCGCCGCTGAGCTTGAGGAGCACTCGCTTATATTTTGTCTCCATAATGTCCTGTACTTGTTTTTTAACGGTTGTTGACTGCAACAAAGATAGGGATAATCCGTGAAAACCGCACAAAAAACACGCATCAATTTTACCCGCCGGGGCTGTGTCAATGACAATTCAGGCTCAAAATTTATACAATTTTGTTACAGCTATATGATTTTTTAACCGTATAACGTATCTTTGCAATATCCACAAAGCGTCCAACAATCTTGCAACCGACAGACACAACTCTCATCCTGATAGTTGACAGCGACTCATCTATCAAATCACTGCTTGCCGACAACCTCCGGAGCGAAGGCTACACGGTCGATACCGTGACCACAGCTTTAGAGGCACTCGTGCTACAGCTCGACCGCTACTCGCTGATCATCTCCGACATTGACCTTCCGGGCGAGATCGACGGGTTCGAGCTCCTTGAGCGAGTCAAGGATGACCCCATGACCTCGACCATCCCCTTGATATTCTGCACGGCGCGCGACGGCGAGAACGACATAATCAAAGGGCTGAACGCAGGGGCCGACGACTACATAATACGTCCGTTCTCCCTGCGCGAGATGCTTGCGCGCGTCCGCTCCGTGATGCGCCGCAGACGCAACATGAGCCCAGCGGCCAACAACCGCACCATCGAGTACCGCACACTCATACTCAACGTGGACTCACACGGGCTCATCATCGACGGAGAGACAGTGTCGCTCTCTCCCACAGAATTCGCCATACTCACCCTGCTTCTGCGCTCGCGCAACCGCATGTTCAGGCGTGAGGAGATATTTGCGGCAGCATGGCCCGGCGAAGAGCTCAACAACCCGCGCCTTGTGGACGTCAACATATCGCGGCTGCGCAAGAAACTGTCCACCTATTCGCGCAACCTCGTCAACAAGTCGGGGCTCGGCTACGGATTTGTCGACGAAGCCTGACAGCCAGCCATGGGAAAGCCATCCGTCACACTCCCCACAGCCACCACGGCATTCATCCTCGAAGCCGGATGCGACGAAGCCGGACGCGGATGCCTGGCCGGACCGGTATGCGCCGCGGCAGTGATACTCCCCGACGGGTACACCCATCCCATGCTCAACGACTCCAAGCAGCTCACCGAGTTGCGGCGCGAGCAGCTGCGCCCCGTCATCGAACGCGACGCCGTGGCCTGGGGAGTAGGGTGGGCCTCCAATGAAGAGATCGACACCATCAACATACTCAACGCCTCCATCCTCGCCATGCACCGCGCGCTCGACGCCCTGGGCGTCACCCCGGGGCAGATAGCGGTGGACGGCAACCGCTTCAAGCCCTACCGCGACGTGCCCCACATCACCATAGTCAAGGGTGACGGACGCTACGCCAACATAGCCGCCGCCTCCATCCTCGCCAAGACCCACCGCGACGAATGGATGCGCAAGGCAGCCGCGCAGTATCCCGGCTACGGATGGGAGATCAACAAAGGGTATCCCACACGCGACCACCGCGCCGCCATAGCCTTGCTCGGCACCACGCCCCTGCACCGCCTCACATTCCGCGGATCGCGCTGACAGCCAAATATAGAACGGCAGCCGAGAGACTCGCTTAGAGGCCGGTTAAAAACGACATTTTAGCATCACCTAACCAAATATCCGAGTAACTACTCAGGTATCTAAATGTGCCCAAATGCTTGATTATCAACAGTAGCAAACTTGTTGATTTACTATATTTCGATGAA
>ERZ808037.159-NODE-159-length-73342-cov-11.634327_pt1 | contig 73342 bp, 68 predicted proteins | sample MGYA00380190_ERZ808037 | MGnify/ENA primary metagenome ERZ808037 (study PRJEB31490, sample SAMN06133399) | mouse gut metagenome | isolation source: J9 | host: mice | place: China: Chengdu | collected 2015-05 ... | reverse complement strand
AATCAATAAGTTTACAAAACTTTTTTGAAGTTTTGTAAACTTGCTCAGCCTGTCGAAAAGACTTTTTCGACAGGCTGAGGCCCGGTCCCCTGACCGGGCCATCTTGTGAATACAGGTTCTTACTTCCGGTTCTTGCCCAGCAGGCGCAGAAGATACAGGAACAGATTCACAAAGTCCAGATACAGCTGGAGGGCGGAGAAAATGGACGCGCGCTCCAGCATGGCCTGATCCCCCTGATAGGCCTGGTAATAGGCCCGGATCTTCTGGGTGTCATAGGCGGTGAAGGCCAGGAAGATGCCCACACCGATGAGGCAGACCACCCGGTCCATCATGCCCATGGGCAGGAACAGGGACAGCAGCCCGAAGACAATCAGGAAGATCAGCCCGCCGACGAGAATGGGCCGCAGACGGGACAGGTCCGTTTTGGTGCAGTAGCCGTAAGCGGCCATACCGCCAAAGTAGACCGCCGTCATGGCAAAGACCAGAATCAGGCTCAGCATCGTGAAAATCAGGAAATACACGGAGAAGACGATGCCGTTCAGGGCCGCGTAGGCGAAGAAGAGCACCCGGGCCGTTGCCACATTCAGTTTCTGGAGCCTGGCGGAGAGAACCATCACCACCACCAGCTCTGCCACCAGCAAAATGATGTGGAAATAGGGAATGGCGAAGATATAGACGATGGTCCCGGTGACATAGCCGAAGAGAGCCACGGCGAAGGTGGTCATCAGCCCCAGGAACATCCAGAGGAAGGTCTTGACCGTGTAGGTGGCGATGGATTCTCTGGCATAGCCGGAAAATTCATCATAATCGTATCCGTTCAATCGCATGGAAACTGCCTCCTTTCATATTGGCAAGGACAGTATACCACGATTTGCCGCCGCCGTCAATCCGCAGGACAGGGGTGCGCCTCCCCTTCCTTCCGGAGACGGGACCGCTCCAGAATCATCTCCCCGGCGATGCTGACGGCAATCTCCTCCGGCGTCACCGCCCCGATGGCGGTTCCGATGGGGCTGCGGACCCGGCGGAGGGCCTCCTCCGGGACCCCCGCCTCCCGGAGCCGCCGGTTTACATAGGCGGTTTTCGTCCGGGAGCCGATGACGCCGATATAGGCCAGGGGGCCCCGCAGGACCTGTTCCTCCACCTCATAGTCGTGCTGATGTCCGTTGGTCATCACCACCACATAGTCCGCCGCCGTCAGCGTCAGATATCCGGAAATCCGCAGATAGTCCCCGGCAATCAGGGTCTCCGCCGTGGGGAAGCGCTCTCTTGTGACGAACTCCGGACGGTCGTCGAACACCGTCACCCGGAAGCCCACGGTTTCCAGCAGCGGGGCCAGGGCCCGGGAGCAGTGGCCCCCGCCGAAAATCACCGCCCGCTCCCCCGGCGACAGAGGCAGGAGAAACAGGCCGTTTTCCAGCAGGGCCCGGCTGGCCGGGGCACAGGAAATTCCCTCCGCTACGCCCGCCAGAACGCACCCCCGTTCATCCAGCAGGGCCGGGGCCCCGCCGTCCGTCCGGAGGACCAGCCAGCTCTGTTTCCGCGCCTCCCGGCGGGCCAGCAGAGCCGCCGTCACGTCCCGCCAGTCCCTGTCCTCATGGCCGATGAATTGCAGCAGCACGGAGATATCCCCGCCGCAGACGGGGTTTTCCCGGGCTTTGGGGTCGTGGCGGAGGCGGAAGCTCCGAAGGGCGGAACGCTGCTCCGCCAGCAGCCTTCCCGCCAGCTCCAGGGCCGCGCCCTCCGCCGCGCCGCCGCCGATGGTCCCGGCGGCCAGCCCCTCCGGGCTCACCAGCATCTGCGCCCCGGTCCCCCGGGGGGAGGAGCCCTCCTCCGCCACGATGGTGGCCAGCACCGCGTCCTCTCCCCGGTCCAGCAGGGACAGAAGGGTCTCACAGATCTTGCGCATGGGGCACTCCCTTCCCGCCATCCGGTCAGCCCCCTGTCAGAAGGGGGTATGCCGCCCAGGACAGCATGTATAGAACATAAACGTGGGCCGGATAGAACAGGTAGAAGAACCTCTTCGGCCCCCGGCCCCGTTCTCCATTGTAGCACAGCATCAGAACCGCCGCAAGAGCCCCGTACCACTCGTAGGCTGTGGTAAACATCATCGTCCAATGGAACCCCGGGGACCGGGAGAGCACCAGCAGGGGATAAAGGAAATAATAAAGCACCGTGAAGCCCGCAAACACGCTGGCCTGGACCCTTCGGTTTTTTCGAAAGGCGTACAGCAGTATCCCCGTGAGAATTGTGCCGATACTGGCGTCCGGATTCGAGTTCCACATAGGCAGGAACGTATAGCCCAGGGCGGACAGGGGCATCTGGAGGGCGGGGACCATCCCCATGAGCATACTCGCCAGAACGGGCCACGCCAGAGGCAGAACCACCGCCGCCAGCCCCGGGCCCCATCGCTTTTCCCCCAGCCAGTCCATGCCCTGAAAGACCACCATCAAAATGGAAAAGCTGGTCATCATGCCGTTCATGGGGTAAAAGCCGTCGGGCCGGACCGGCAGAACGCCGGCTATCATCAGGAACAGCAGCCCGGACATGAGCAAATGGATGACGTATACCTTCATGAAGTATTTTTTTCGGTTTCGGGTATGGGAAAAGCCCTCCGCCAGACAGAACAGGAACAGCGGCGCGGCCAGCCGCCCCAGCATGCTGAACCATTCCGGAATCCGCCCCGTATAGGCGAAGAAATAGTGAATGTGGTCCAGAACCATCAGTACCAGGGCCACCCATTTCAGCCCCGTGGTGCTGAGGCCCCGGGTTTTTACAAGCTCCATGAAAATCGTCCTCCTTGTGTATTGTTGGATTGGTACAGTAGTATAATAATACATCCAGGCAGGACTGTCAAGGGCAAAAAAAGCCCGGCCATATGGCCGGGGGATAGAAGGCCTTTTGTTTAGTAAACGGCGGAATTCCCGGACCGGAGGGCCAACAGCGCGCCGGTCATCGGCTCACCAGGGTTCCGGAGAGAATCATCTCCTCCGTCAGCGGCGTGTCCTCCGGCAGGTCCACGGTGACGCTGTGCCAGAGGCAGCCGCCGCGTTCATCCGACTGGGCCTGGTGGCTGTAATGTACGGAGACGGTATGGACCGGCATCAGAGGGGACAGGGCGTTATAGGCCTTCATGATTTCCGACGCCATTCTCTCCCGCATGGCTTCCTCACCAGGAACAGGAGCCTCCAGCGGGTCATACACATCCACGCGGAGGAAAACGCGGACCTCCTCCGGGGTCCTGGGAGACCAGGAGGTTCCCAGATAGCAGCGGTAACCGTCCCGCCACAGGCCGTTCATGCGAAACGCCCGGCCGGTATCCAATTCCTGCTCCAGAGCCTCCGAGCGCTGCCTGTCCATGACCTGTCCGTCGTCCGCGGAATATCGCAGGGAGCGGATTTCCCCGCCGGGGTCCTGGAAGTCCAGGGAATAAAACCCGTCCACCAGGTTGTAACCGGCCCAACAGCCCTCGGCCTCCGCCTCCGGGTAGACCTGGGCGGCGTAGGTCCGCAGCTGCCCGGCGGCGTACAGATTCCCGATAACCGGAGGCCAGCCCAGGCTTAAAGCCGCGTACAGGCACAGCGGACCCACGATAAACACCAGCAGGAAGCCGGCAATCAGCGCGTTCCTTAAAATCTTTCTCAGCCTTTTGTTCACCGTCCCGCCCCCCTTTCTGATTCCCATTGTAGCACAGTGCCGGGATATCCGCAAGGACGGCGTCCTTTGCAGACAGCGCAAAAGAGCCCGGCCCCGGGGGCCGGACTCTTTCGCAGGATACAAATGATTCAGGCGGGGCTGTTGCTCCTGGACCGGAGCACGAACAGCGCGCCGACCATCAGCACAATGCCGATGGGCAGGCCCAGCAGGCCGGGCAGGCCCGCGCTGACCAGGATGCCGGCAATCAGATAGGTGACGCCGGACACCGCCGCGCAGGTGATGGCATAGGGCAACTGGGTGGACACATGGTTCACGTGGTCGCACTGGGCGCCGGCGGAGGCCATGATGGTGGTGTCGGAGATGGGGGAGCAGTGGTCGCCGCAGACAGCGCCGGCCATGCAGGCGGAGATGCAGATGATGGCCATGGGGTCATCCATGGAGAACACATTCTGCACAATGGGAATCAGGATGCCGAAGGTGCCCCAGCTGGTGCCGGTGGCGAAAGCCAGCAGGCAGCCGATGACGAAAACAATCAGAGGCAGAATGATCTGGAGGCTGGCGGCGGAGCTGGCCACGATGTCGGCCACGAAGTACTTGGCGCCCAGGGAGTCCGTCATGTTCTTCAGGCTCCATGCGAAGGTGAGAATCATGATGGCGGGAACCATGGCCTTGAAGCCCTCGGGGATGCAGCCCATCATGTCCTTGAAGCTCATGGACCGGCGGGCCAGGTAATAGACCAGGGTGAACACCAGGGCAAAGGCGGAGCCCAGCATCAGACCCACGGAGGCGTCGGAGTTGGAGAAGGCGGTGATGAAGTCCTCGCCCTCGAAGAAGCCGCCGGAGTAAATCATGCCGATGACGCAGCAGATGATGAGAACCACCACAGGGAGCACCAGGTCCAGCACGCGGCCCTTGTCCTCCGGCGCGTCGTCCTGCGCTCCGGCGTAGGGGTTGGAGCCGGAGAAGAGGTCGCCCTTCTCAATGGCGTTTTTCTCGTAGGCGGCCATGGGGCCGAATTCCGTCTTCATGACAATCATGCCCACCATCATGACGATGGTCAGCAGGGCGTAGTAGTTATAGGGAATGGCCCGGAGGAAGAGGTTGAAGCCCTGGCCGTCCTCAGCGAAGCCCGCCACGGCGGCGGCCCAGGAGCTGATGGGGGCGATGATGCACACCGGGGCGGCGGTGGCGTCGATGATGTAGGCCAGCTTGGCCCGGGAGATGTTCTGCTTGTCCGTGATGGGCCGCATGACGCTGCCCACGGTGAGGCAGTTGAAATAGTCGTCAATGAAAATCAGCACGCCCAGGAGCACGGAGGCCAGCTGCGCCCCCACCCGGGACTTGATGTGGTCCTTGGCCCAGCGGCCGAAGGCGGCGGAGCCTCCCGCCTTGTTCATCAGGCACACCATGGAGCCCAGGATAATCAGGAAAATCAGGATGCCCATGTTGTAGGAATCGGTGACGGAGGCCACGATGCCGTCGTTGAAGACATGGAGAATGGTGGTCTCAAAGGCAAAGTTGGAATACAGCAGTCCGCCCACCAGAATCCCCAGGAACAGAGAGGAATAGACCTCCTTGGTAATCAGGGCCAGGGCGATGGCGATGATGGGGGGCACCAGGGACCAGAAGGTATTGTAAAAATTGCTGGGGGACAGGACATAGCCCACGCCCTCGCAGGTCCCGCAGGCGACGGCCTCCAGGTCCTCGGACAGCACGATGCCGGAGGTTCCGCAGTCGGAACACTCAATGTACTTGCTCCCCGCCGCGGCGGTGAGGTCCTCTCCCGCCGCCAGGGCGGGGACGGTCATGGCCGCACACAGCAGCATGACCACTGCCAGCAGCGGCAAAAGCCGTCTTCTCAGGTTCTTCATAACACTCTCTCCTAAATAAAAATGGAGTCATGACAGGTCGCCATGACTCCACACCGTACCCAGCGAGGTGCTTGCATCACGACAGCGCTCCACCCCGGGGGGTGACAGTCCGGGGGATGTTCTCCCGCGGCCCGGCTCCGGCTCCCTCAGGCGGGAGGACGAAGCCTCGGCGGATGCCCCTTTCCCCCTCCCCGGCTCCTGAACCCTTGGGGAGACGTAGTCTTGACATCCGCACCTCTATCATGCTTGGCACTCATTATAAGTAACTTTCTGGAATTGTCAACCGCTTTTTTCAGTTTTTTTCGCCCGCCGGGTCCAAAGCGTCCGGCAGGCGGAGGCAAAACCGGCGGAAGGCAGCGGAAAAACAGAGGGTTTACAGGCTCTTCCAGCCTGCTTTTGCACATTTTACCCAGCTTTTCTCTGTCCCTTCTTAACAAATACGGACAAATCGACGATTTTCGGAAAATCGTTTGACACAGGCCGCAGAGATGCTAGAATAGACAGGTATATGATGATGGGAGAGACTGCCCCGGGGCGGGCTTCTCCCGTTTGAACCGTATATTGCAGGACTGATTTAAAAGGAGGCGGCAGGATCTATTATGAAATTTTCCAGCAAGATTGAAGCGTGCGAGCTTTCACCCATCCGCAAGTTCCATCCCTATGTGGTGGCGGCGGAGGCAAAGGGCCGGAAGGTCCTCCACCTGAATATCGGCCAGCCGGACATTGAGACGCCCAAGGCCTTTTTTGACGCCGTGAAGCAATTTGCGGACCCCGTTCTGGAATATGCCCCGTCCACCGGCGTGGAGGCCTATCTGGAGGCGGTGCGGGATTACTACGCCCAGGCCGTAGGCGTCCGTCTGGAGCTGAGCGACATCATGGCCACCTACGGCGGCAGCGAGGCCCTTCAGATCGTCATGGCCTGCATCCTGGACGACGGCGACGAGATCCTGGTGCCCGAGCCCTTCTATCCCAACTACACCACCTTCATCGGCGTCACCGGCGGCGTGGTGCGCCCCATTCCCACGGAGCCGGAAAACGGCTACCGCTTCGCCCGGCGGGAGCGCATCGAGCCCCTGATTAACCGGCATACCCGGGCCATTCTGGTGACCAACCCCGGCAATCCCACCGGCACCGTGCTCTCAAGGGAGGAGCTGCGCCTTCTGGCGGACATCGCCAAAGAACACGGTCTGTTCCTCATCAGCGACGAGGTCTACCGCGAGATCGTCTACGGCGGCGAAGCCCTCAGCTCCATGCTGGAGTACGAGGACGCGGCGGAAAACGTGGTGGTCATTGATTCCGTGTCCAAGCGCTTTTCCTCCTGCGGGGCCCGTGTGGGGGCCATGATCTCCCGGAACAAAGAGCTGATGACCCAGGCCATGAAAATCTGTCAGGGCCGGCTCTGCGCCGCCACGCTGGACCAGGCGGGAGCCGCCGCCCTGTACCGCTTCATGACGCCGGCCTACTGCGCCGGAGTCCGGGACGAGTACGCCCGGCGGAAGGACGCGGTGGTGGAGGGTCTCCAGAAAATCCCCGGCGTCCGGTTCAGCCGGCCCGAGGGCGCGTTCTACGTCATGGCCACCCTGCCGGTGGACGACGCGGAAAAGCTCCAGTATTTCCTGCTGGAGGAGTTTGAGGACCGGGGCGAAACCGTCATGTACGCCCCCGGCGAGGGCTTCTACGGCACCCCCGGCAAGGGCCGGAACGAAATCCGCATCGCCTATGTCACCAACCCCGCCGAGCTGACCCGGGCCATTGAGCTGCTGGGTCTGGGCATCGCCGCCTACAACCGCAGAAACGCCCCTCAGAATACATAAGCGTCATTCTTCACTAACAGGAGGTTTTGCCCATGATCCGGCATATCGTCATGTGGAAATTCCGCCCCGGCACGGAGAAGGAGCAGGAGCAGTTCTTCGCCGGCCTCCGGGGGCTCCAGGGAGTCGTTCCCCAGCTGCTGAAAAGCGAGGTGGCGGTGAACGTGGGCCCCGGAAATTACGACGCCGTTCTCGTCAGCGACTTCGAGAATCTGGAGGCTCTGGAGATCTATAAAAACGACCCCCGGCACAAGGCCGTGTCCGCCCTGTGCAAATCCATCCGGGAGGATCGTGTGGCGGTGGACTATGAATTCTAAAGAGACGCCCACACCGGAGGCATTTCTGGAGCCCCATTCGGAGCCCGGGGTCACGGAGGAGGAATTCCGTGTCCTTGAAGAGACCTTCGGCGTGGTCCTTCCGGAGGACATGAAGGCGTTTTACCGGAAGCAGAACGGGGGATTTTTCCGGAAGGGGCAGGACTATTTTGTCAGCGACAATGAATATGAGCTGTCTTTGACCTATTTTCACAGCATCGCCCGCGCCTTTCATCCCAACATCCTGCCTATGGACACCCTGCTGAACTGGCAGCAGATGGATGAGTTTCTTCCCGGCACGCTGGTACCTTTTTGTTCCGACGGAGGCGGGGACTCCTATTACATCCAGGCGGACGGCCAGGACAATCGGGTCTACTATATCTTCCACGAGGACATCGACGAATATCTGGACACGCCGGAAAACTGCCTGATTGCGGAATCCTTCACGGATTTTCTGGAAAAAATCCACACCCGCTGAGCCCACAGAGACAAAGAGCCCCCGCCGCATTTCGCGGCGGGGGCTCCTTCTTTTTTACAATGGACCCTCAGGCGTTCCGCCGCAGGGCTTCCAGGTCACCCTTCTGAATGGCCCGGAGGCTGCCGGACAGCTTCTCGGGAGGCCAGTCCCACCATTTCAGCTCCAGCAGCGCGTCGATGGTCTCCTGACCAAAGCGCCGCCGGATGGGCCGGGCGGGGACGCCGCCCACGACGGTGTAGGGGGGCACGTCCTTCGTCACCACAGACCGGGCGGCCACAATGGCCCCGTCGCCAATGGTGACGCCGGATAAAATCACGGCCTCATAGCCAATCCAGACGTCATTCCCCACCGCAATGCCGCCCCGGTTGTCCCAGGCCTCCGTCACCTTCATTCCGTGGCCCCACTCCTCGCAGAAAATGGGGAACACATAGGTGGACAGGGAGCCCATGGCATGGTTGGCGCTGTTCATCAGGAACCGCGCCCCGCAGGCGATGGAGCAGAATTTTCCAACGGTCAGCCGGTCGCCGTTGACGGGGTAATGGTAGAGCACGTTGTTCTTCTGAAAGTCCCGGGGGTCATGGACAAAATCGTTGTAGATGGTAAACTCTCCGACCTCGATATAGGGGCCCTGAACGGCGTTTTTCAGATAGATGGTTTGGCTGTCGCCGCTTCGGGGATACAGCTTTGTGGAATCCGGAATCGTCATGGGAATCTCTCCTTCGTTATTTCAGCTAGTTTGGACGATTCCGGTTCCGGCAATGCAGCGCTTCACCCGCTTACCACTCCTTTTTTTGACGGTCTATAGTCACCGCACAGGCCGCAAAACGGCCTTGCGGTGGACTTCATAGCCAGCACAGGGGGTTTACCCGCCAGCGGCTCCGCCGCTGTTTGAAAAGCGGTATCTGCCGGTTTTCAGCTGTGCCGGCTCTATGGGAATTTAGAACCTGTATTCATAGCCGGGGGATGCTGGATGGACGGGAATTTTTCCTGTCAGACAAGAAGATCTTTCGCGGCCCGCAGCAATCCTGACGGATGGCAGGGAAAACCGGCGCGGTATGGCGTGGAAAAGGCCGTTCAGACAGCGTTCAGCGGCTGTGAATACAGGTTCTGAATGCCCGGGGCTACAGGAGAACCGTTCTGGCGTTCAGCTTCTCCCCCTCCAGGGTGACGACTCCATAGGCGGGGCGGGCGTACTCGCCCACGCTTCCGGGGTTCAGAAACAGGGTCTTTCCCCGCATGTCCACCAGAGGCCTGTGGGTATGGCCGAAGAGGAAGAGGTCCAAATTCTGCTCCTCCGCCGCCAGGCCCGCAGTCATCAGGGACTGCTTGACTCCGTAGGTGTGGCCGTGGCAGAGCAGCACCCGCTTATTCCCCAGAAACAGCAGCTTTTCCGCCGCCTCCGAGGAACGGAAGTCGCAGTTGCCGGGGACCTGCTCAAAGGGGAGCTCCGGGAACCACTTGTGGAGCCGCGTGCCGTCCCGCCAGCAGTCACCCAGATGGAAGATCATGGCGGGCTGTTCCCGCTCCACCGCCTGAACCATGTTGTCCATGTTCCCATGGGAATCCGACAGAACTAAAATCTTCATGGCTGCCTCCCTTTCCATATTTTTGCCATATTTTCCAGAGCGCAGCAATGATTATATCTGCTTTCCCGCACTTCCGCAAGGGCCGCCGCCGGAATATTTATGAACTTTTCGTAAAATTCCGGACCCATGCGGGCCCCGCGAAAAGACCGGAATTTCCCTCCGGTCCGCCGGAGCATTTTTTTCGCCCCTTCCGCCCCTCCCGGCCGGCTCCGCCGGGGCGGACCTCTCCAGCCGCGGTCCTTCTAAAAGGGCCCCGCCGGTCTCCGGACGGCGGCAGTACAGCAGTTCCGCTTCCCGCCCGCGGCGCTCTCCATGCGGGTCCCGCCGAAGCGGAAGCCGTTTTTCTCATAGAAGCGCCGGGCCCGGCGGTTTTCCTCCAGCACCCACAGCAGGATGTCCCGGAATCCCCGGCCCTCCAGCTCCCGGACCGCCGCCTCCAGCAGCAGGTACAGGGACACAATCTCCCCGAACTCCGGATGCTCCGGCCAGCGGGAGGGGCTGACGGCGGCCGTCCCCGCCGGCTTCCCGCCGTCAAGCATCACCAGAGTGGTCCGGTCCGCCCGGTCCAGGGCCTCCGCCCAGTGTCCGGCGGGGATGCCGTCCAGATACGCCTGGGGCACCATGCCCCGGCAGGCGGCCCTCCAGCTCTCCTCATAAATGCGGCTGACGGCCAGCCGGCTGTCCGTCTCCCTCAGCGGGCGAATCTCCATAAGCATTTCTTCCTCTTTCAATCAGCGCCAGCTTTTGGGCCCGGGTCAGGGCCTTGACGGCCATCTCCCGCCGCAGGGCGGCGCTTTTGTCCGCCGCCGCCTCCTGATAAACCAGCGCCACCGGCAGGCGGCTCCGGGTGTATTTGGCGCCCCTGCCCCTCCGGTGGGCCTCCAGCCGCCGGGGCAGGTCGTTGGTGCAGCCGGTGTAGAGGGTGCCGTCGCCGCAGCGGAGGATGTAGACCGTCCAGCGGCGCTTTGCCGGTCCCTCAGACATGCCAGACCATGACGGACTCCGCCTCGCCGGTTCCCGGGTCCGTCTGTCCCTCCAGAACGGAAAAGCCCTCCCGCCGGTAGAACCGGACCGCGCCGGCGTTTTTCCGGTAGACATGCAGCCGCAGCCGCTCCCGGCGGCCCTTGGCCTCATCCAGCAGGGCGCGGCCAATTCCCCGGCCCCGGGCCTCCCGCCGGACAAACAGCCCGGCAATCAGGTCCCCATCCAGACCCAGAAAGCCCCGAAGCCCTCCGGCGTCCTCATAGACCAGCAGCTCCGCCTGCTCCAGCTGGGGAACCAGACCGGCAAAATGCCCCTTCCAGTAGGACGGGGCAATGAAGCTGTGGGCGTCCAGATTGGCGGCCAGCCAGATTTCCGCGATTTCCGGAAGCTCCGAAGCGTGTGGTTTCCGAATCAAGCGCCTTCCCTCCCAACGGTGATATTCGGACTCAGCATAGCACATTCCCGCCTCCGGCGCAAGTCTTTGGACGTCCCCGTCCCTCATAGAGTACATAGAGAGGGCGGCGGCTCCGCCGTCCTCCAGTCCGGCCTGCCGCTGGCCGCAAGAGCGGCGGCCGGGGCGGCTTCTCCGTCCCCGGCTCCCCGGGAGGAAACTATGCTCTCTGCCGCCCTGCTGATTTTCGCCAATACGCTGCTGTTCTCCCTTCGCCTCTCCGGCGGCGGGTCCTTTCCAAAACCCCTCTCCGCCGCCGAGGAACGGGAGTGGCTGTCAAAATACGCGGAGGGAGACCCGGAGGCCCGGCAGGTGCTGATTGAACGGAACCTGCGGCTGGTGGCGCATATTATTAAGAAGGGGTGAAGCGGAAGGAAGGATTTGGTCCGGCGGGGGACAGGCTACGTTTCGGCGGCAGGGCAAAATGGTGAACATCCATTGGAATATTAACATATAAAGCCGTTGTATCTCCGGGGAAACGGTAGTATAATTCCAAATATAATAAAAACGTGAACGCTGTTTGCATTTCTATTCTGCATGGACAGGGGTGAACTATATGCTGGAATTAAATCTTGATCCTTTCAGGCAATCTAAAAAAGAGTTTATCGAATCCGTTATTGAAACTTGTAAACCAATTTTCGATGAAGCATTTGGCCTTGATTTTTCCAAAGACGATTGCCTTAAAGTCGCCTTTTGTACTTTTGAAAATCGCGCTGCTGTCTATGAGGATTTTTGCACACACTTCTTCCCACTTTACTTAGCGGAAGGTTATAGTAGAGATGATTTCTTCACAGCACAAGCTTTCACCAATGCAGACACGGGTATCTATGGAATACTTATTTGCCTAGACATGGAGCAAGAACCTTTTGACTGGTACCAAATCATCCTCCACGAAATGAGTCATCTCTTCTGCATTACTCGTGAAATTTCCAGAGACAATTTTAATGCCAGATACCCAAAAGAAAAGATTAAAGAAGACTTGCATAATGGAAATATCTATGTTGGATATACGGTATGGCGTGAATTTATCGCGGATTACATTGCCTACCAGCTAAATCCAGTTGTGGGGCCGATTACCTTATCCAGACTACGGGAGGTAGTCCGCGAATTGGACAAGGGCATCCATACCGATAATCCTGACCGATCGGTAAACGCATCGCAAATACTCGCTTACATTTTCGTGACAGCCAAAATTCAAGAGGCAACTGACATAGAGACTATTTTTCAAGCTTTAGAAAGGAATCGCATTTTTCCCTCAAAAGAACGATGTACGCTTTATCGTGTAATTATTCGCCTCATTTTTCACCAGCTTGAGGATGATTTTTTCTGGGAGATCACACCTCAATTTATTGAGGAAATAGGGATGGCATATCTCTTGCTTGTTCAGTGAAAAGCCGCATAAACAAAGGACATTATATTTATCTCCGCCCCAGAACTCCACAAATCCGTGGAGTTCTGCTTTTTTGCCGGAAATCTCATCATATTTTACAAATTTTATGTATTGCTTCGGGCATTTTAATAGGCGGTTCAAGTGGTGAACTCCACTCATACGTCAAATTCCAAACAAGATTGCTCTTTTAAACTCCACAAATATGAAATATTTGACCGTTTCCGCTTTTCAACGTCGCTGAAATCATTTATAATAGGGCCTATATGATTTGCGGAGGTAAACCTTCCATGAGCGACGATCGACGGACAAAAAACCAAGTTTCCTACATTTTCTCCAAAGAAGTGATTTTAAAGAACCTCTTGCAGCAAGGCGTTATCTCTGACTTGGAATTTGCACGGTATGACGAAATGCTGTACGCCCGCTATCAACTGAACGCAGAAACCGGGATTCCTCGACCTGCCAGTCCGTCCATATCCGAGCAGCCGGAGCAGCCCTGTGCCGGGAAAGAGACCATCTATATGTCATTAACAGCGGAGGCCAAGAAAGTGTTTGAAAATGCGCCGGGGTATGCGGTGCAGAGTTGGCTGCGCGATGGAAATACAATTGCCCTTCTACACTACTGGGAGGTAAAAAACAACCCGGACTTTAACACGGCAGGCTATGAAGCGCTCCTGGAGGAACTGAAAAGCCCCTCCCTAACCCTTACTGCGAAAAAATGGATCGAAGCTACAAACGCCATCGGTCTGCAGTCTAAGCAGGGAAAGAATGGCGGCACCTATGCACACCCGGAAATCGCCTGCGCCTTTTGCGCCTGGCTTCATCCGGAGTTTCATTACGCATTGATCCAGTCATTTTTAGCAACACATCAACGCTGGGGGGCTCAGCATGAGTAATCAAAGAGAGATTATTGAAATTCTTGCAAGAACCGCCGAAGCCCAGGCTCGAACTGAAAAGCTGCGTGTAGCGGCATACTGCCGGGTCTCTACCAGCCAGGAGGCACAGCAAAACAGCTATCAGGCGCAGAGGGTATATTATCTTGATAAGATCGAATCCAATCCCGATTGGGTCCTTGCCGATATTTTTGCGGACGAAGCAATTTCTGGAACCTCCGTGGACAACCGCGCAGAGTTTCAGCGGATGATCCGTTGGTGCAAAAAAGGGAAGATTGATCTAATTCTGACCAAGTCCATCTCCCGCTTTGCCAGGAATACCGAGGATTGCCTGCACTATGTCCGGTTGCTGAAGGGCTTGCAAATCCCCGTGATATTTGAGACCGAACGGCTGGATACCTCTCAAATGGACAGTGAGTTTTTTCTGGCTATGCTGGGAGCGAACTCACAGGCTGAAAGTGAAGCCACCAGCAGCCGGGTCAAATGGGGTGTCCGTGCCGCATTTCGAGACGGCAAGGTCCGATACCAATACAAGCGCTGGCTGGGGTATCGAAAGGGTGAAGATGGAAAGCCAGAAATCGTGCCGGAAGAGGCTGCCACCGTCAGAAGGATTTTTGATGCGTATTTAGCGGGCCACAGCCTCAAAGCAATCAAACACATGCTTGAAGAAGAAAAGATTTCTACAAAAACGGGGCTGAAGGAGTGGTCCGTCCCTTCGATTCAAAACATTCTCAAAAATGAAAAGTATACCGGAGACGCATTGCTGCAGAAAACCTATACTACCGATCCCATTTCAAAACGCCAAAAGATAAATCGAGGAGAACTTCCACAATATCTGGTGAAAAACTGTCATCCCGCCATCATTTCTCGGGAGGTCTTTTCACTTGCCCAGAAAGAGATGGCCCGACGTACTGCAGCAAGGGGCATGGAAGAGACTCCGGAGCCTCTCCTGGAAAAGAAAATCTATTCCAGTAAATACGCATTGTCCGGAGTACTATTTTGCGGAATGTGCGGCTCCCCCTATCGCCGCTGCACATGGAAACGAAACGGCAAAACCCGTATTGTGTGGCGCTGTCAGAATAGGCTCAAAAATGGGACAAAAGTATGCGCCGATTCTCCGACTATTGATGAAATTGACCTGCACCAGGCCTTAGTGGCTGGAATCAATGAAATGCTCCATCAACAGGAATACCTTCTTGCCCCTTTCGAGAAACTGGGTATCACTGAACGAAGGCAGGCCCTTGTCTCACAGCAAAAGCAGATGGACGCCAATATCGTTGATTTGATCGTACAATATGCGGATAACCGGAACTGGGATCACAGCGCGGAACCATTCCGCAAGCTCCTGGAAAAACGCCGCAAACTTCCGCAATCAGCTAACCAACTTCCGTGTCAATTAGAGCGCTATCATGACGGTATCGCCCGCTGTGTCCTGGAGAAGGTCACAGTACTGGACACAGGCCACCTGCATATCGCCTTCAAGGGCGGCGCTTCAGCCGAACAGCCTTTCTGACAGCAAGAGCAGCCAGCGAACATATTTGGGCGGGCACAGAATGACTGCCCAAATGTGTTCGCTATATTATTGTATATTCGTACCGAATATGTTATTATAGATTTGAGGTGAGGAAATGGAACAGCGTACTGCCAAAATAAATATCAGTTCCGCCGGAGGGACTGCCTCCAGCGCCTCGAAGACCTGCAAGGTCACCCTGCCCACGTCATGGGTGGAGGAAATGGGAATCAACCAGGACCATCGAGATCTGGAGCTGACTTTTGACGGAACAACGATCACGCTGTCCCGCCGCCTCAGCGGCCCGGAATTTGCGTCACGGCGGCTGGCGCAGGGGCACGAGATCCGCGTCCTGCGATTCTACGATGGAGATATACTCTGCTCTACAATCTATGCCGATTTTACCGGGCAGACCGTGGCTGTCGAAAACCAGCTCGTTTCCCTGGTCAAGACCGCCTTTGGAAATAACCCACTTCCTGACTGGGAGGACTTCCAGCGCTTTCTCGAGGAGCGCTGCATCCCCCGGCAGCGGGCCGGACTGCGGGAGTATTTGAAGGCCATGGGGCTGGAGGAATACGACCCCTTAGCCATCATTGAGAAGACCGGCGGGCGCATGGCAGAGGACCAGCAGTGGCTGACCATGGAGGTTCTGAAATGACGATCCGGCTGGTGACAGACGAAAAAATCGCGGAGACCTCCTCAAAAGGGAATCAGGAAAAGTGGTACGACCAGCCGTCAAACCGCTGGTACAAGCTGGACCAATTCGGGTATGAGGCGCTGGCGGAAACCGCCGTCTCCCTATTCCTGGAGCGGAGCAATGTTGAAACCGGCACGCCCCTCACGTTTGTCCGCTATCAGATGGAGCGTCTCCAAGTCCACAGGCGGGAACGCACAGGCTGCTCCAGCAAAAACTTTCTGCGACCCGGACAGGCCCTCATCACCGTCAACCGTCTGCTGTCCAGCCACTTGTGAAAACCCTTGCGAGAAAAGCTGACGGGGCCCTCCAGCGACAAAAGGCGCATTGCTTATCTTGCGGAGGCCACGGCGGATATCACGGGCCTGGAACTGTTTCCCCAATATCTGACCATGCTATTTGAGATCGACGCTCTGTTTTGCAACGATGACCGGCACCTGAACAACATCGCGGTCCTGGAGCAAAACGGCCAATACGACTACTGCCCGATCTTCGACAACGGCGCGGGGCTTCTCTCCAACACGCAGTTCTCCCCCATGGACATCGCACCACCCGCGCTGCTCTCCGCTCTGCGGGCCAGACCCTTTAACACCACATTCACCCGACAGATGAACACCGCCCGCAGTCTGTACGGACCGCAGCTGACCATACCGAAAATAACGGCGGAGTATGTCCGGGATGTCCTGCATCCGCTTTTGGAGTACTATCCCCAGCGGGACCGGGGCATCATCGCAGGCCGGGTGGAAGCGTGTATCCTAACTCGGCAAAAGAAGCTCTGACGGGAGGTCCAAGATGAAAGAAAAACTCATACACTTTTTCAAGCAGGAAACCGTTCTGTGCTCCGCCCTGGCGCTGGCGGCGCTCTCCATGCTCCTGGTCCCCCCGGGCGCGAAATACCTGTCCTACATCGATTTCCGGACCCTGTCCATTTTGTTCTGCTTGATGGGTGCCATGGCCGGACTGCAAAAAACCGGTGTCTTTCAGTAGATCGCCCAGGCTCTCCTGGCCCGGGTGCGAAAGCCCCGGCAACTGGTGTGGATTCTGGTCCTGCTCTGCTTTTTCTCCAGTATGGCCGTCACAAACGACGTGGCGCTGATCACCTTTGTCCCCTTCACCTTCACGGTCCTGCGTCTCATCGGGCCGGAGGCTGGAAGGCGCCTGATGGTCCCCATTGTCGTCCTGCAAACCGTCGCCGCCAACCTGGGCAGTATGCTGACTCCCATTGGGAACCCGCAGAACCTCTATCTCTACGGTAAGGCAGGACTGTCTCTCGGCTCCTTCCTCCTGCTGATACTGCCCTTTACCTGTATCTCGTTTCTCCTAATTCTGCTCCAAAGCACCATGCAGACAAGGGCGTACAATGTCCCCATCCAGGTCTCGTTCCATGAACAGGTCCAGCTCTGGGGCAAGGAGGTCCAGCTTGCTGGGTATCTGGCGCTCTTCGCGGTGGACCTGCTGACGGTGGCGAGGGTCGTTCCCTATAGTCTGACCTTCTGTATCACGGTTATCGGGCTGCTGGTCCTGGACCGTTCGATATTCGCCCGGGTGGACTACAGCCTGCTGCTGACTTTTGTAGGGTTCTTCGTGTTCATCGGCAACATGGGGAGGCTTCCCGTTTTCTATGAGTTCTTGCAGGGGATCGTCTCCGGCCATGAGCTGCTGGCGGGTGCGGCGGCCAGCCAGATCATCAGCAACGTTCCGGCGGCGCTGCTGCTGTCCGGGTTCACGGACAATCTTTCGCCCCTCATCATCGGCGTCAACATCGGCGGGCTGGGGACACTGATCGCGTCCATGGCGAGCCTGATCTCCTACAAGTTCGTCGCGCGGGAGGAGCCCGGGATGAAGGGGCCGTACTTCCGGCAGTTCACCGTTACGAACGTCTGCTTCTTGGCGGTCCTGCTGGTGTTCGCGCTGGTTCTGGAGTAACGCCGCCCTTCCCCGGTATCATCCCGCCGGATTCCAGCCATCCTAATCGAACAAGGATGTGATACGATGCCCAACCATTTGCAGCACGAAACCAGCCCCTACCTCCTCCAGCACGCGGAGAGCCCCGTGGACTGGTATCCCTGGGGCGAGGAGGCTTTTCAACGCGCCAAAGCGGAGGACAAGCCCGTCTTCCTCAGCATCGGCTACAGCGCCTGCCACTGGTGCCACGTCAAGGCCCATGAGAGCTTCGAGGACCCGGCGACAGCGGAGCTTCTGAACCGCTGGTTCATCTCCGTCAAGATGGACCGAGAGGAACGGCCGGACCTGGACAGCGTCTATATGGCCGTCTGCCAGACGTTCACCGGCGGCGGCTGGCCCGCCAGCGTTTTTCTCATGCCCGAGAAGCGGCCCTTCTTCGCCGGGACCTATTTCCCCAAACGCCGTCAGGGTGGACAGGCGGGCTTTGGGGAGCTGCTGACGCTGATTCATGAGAAGTGGGAACGGGGCGAGGCCTTCAATTGGCACTTCAACATCACGGAGGCCGGGAATTTTGAGGGGAAGAACATTCCCAATCTGCTTCACAGCGACCCGGAGAACCGGAGTTTGACGGCCTGTTGGAAGCGGTTTATCAGTACCGCAAAAGCCGCTGCTCCCTCCGCCTGGATGACAAAATACTGACGGCCTGGAACGGCCTGATGATTGCGGCGCTGTGCCGTCTGTATCAGGCCAATGGAAAGGAAAAATACCTGGACGCCGCGAAACGGGCGGACCGTTTCCTCAGGGAACATCTCTGGGACGTCGGCGCGCTCCACGTCAGTTTTCGGGCCGAACGGCGAGGCGAAAAGGGTTTCCTGGACGACTACGCTGCCTGTATCTTCGCCCAGCTGGCGCTGTACGGGGCCACGCTGGAGCGGTCATATCTGGAACAGGCGGAGAAGCTCTGCCGGGAGACCTGTGAACGATTCCAGGACAGGGAACATGGCGGCTTCTATCTCTACAGCGAAGACCACGAGGCCCTGATTCTCCGGCCCAAGGAGACCTACGACGGGGCGATGCCCAGTGGGAACTCCCTGATGGCCTGGAATCTGGTGCGGCCGAGCCAGCTTGTTTCTGAGGAAACCTACGGCTCCCTGGCGGAGAGGCAATTGGACTTCTTAGCGGCGGACGCTACGCGATACCCCGCCGGGTACGCCATGTTCCTGCTGGCGCTTCTGGATTCCCGTGACCCGCCGACCAAAGTGACGGTGGTTTGTTCTGAGAAATCCGAGGCGGCCCGTTTCCCCCTGGAGCTCCCGGCAGAGGCGGTGGTAATTCTGCGAGAACCAGGAAGGGATAACCCGCTGAAAAACGAAAAAACCACCTTCTATGTCTGCCAGGGGCACAGCTGTCTGCTTCCAACCAACAAACTGCCTGTTCTGTAATATTATCCAATCAATGCCGGACGGATAAAATCCGCCCGGCATTTTTTTGCGCTCCAATCATATTCATAAACCGAGGTGATGCAACTTGGAAAGCACGCAGCGAGAACTGGTCAGCGTCCTGCTGGACCATATTCATTCTCTTGGTCTTATATCAGATTTCACCTATTCCGGGGCGATGGATTTGGTACATTCTGTGATAGACTTCCCGGAGCTTTTCCAGTATCCTGTGTGCTTGACAAAGGAGGCGAATGGACTTGAATGTGCTCAGGATACGCTATGAAATGCGGAATGAGAAGACCGTCTTTGACCTGCCCCTCCGGGTAACCTTCAACGCCCGGGTTTCTACCGACAAGGATGAGCAACTCAACAGTTTGGAAAACCAGGTGCAGTATTACACACAATTCATTCAGGAAAAACGGAATTGGACCTATGTTCAGGGCTATGTGGACGAGGACATTTCCGGCACCAGCACCAAAAAGCGGGACAGCTTCTTACGGATGATAGCGGGCGCCAAAGCAGGGCGGTTTGACTTCATCATCATGAAGGAGATCTCCCGCTTTTCCCGTTCCACCCTGGACAGCATCAAATACACCCAGGAGCTGTTGGAGCATGACGTGGGGGTGCTGTTCCAAAACGACAACATCAACACCCTGGACTCCGACAGCGAGTTTCGGCTGGTGGTCATGGCCGGGGTGGTCTAGGACGAGGTGCGCAAGCTCTCCGAGCGGCTGAAATTCGGCTTCCGGCAGGCTATCAAGAATGGGCATGTGCTGGGAAACGACAAATTGTGGGGGTATGACAAAAAGGACTGTATCCTCACCATCAATGAGGCGGAGGCACAGGTAATACGGCGGATTTTCGACCTCTACGCCAACCAGCAAATGGGCATCCGCTGTATTTCGCAGGTGCTGTACGACGAGGGTTTTACCAGCTGAAAAGGCAGCCCCTTCAACGTGCTCACCATCCAGCATATTCTCTGCAACCCCAAATACAAGGGTTGGTACTGCGCGGGCAAATCCCAGACGGTGGACTACCACAGCAAGCGAAAAATTTTCCTGGACGAGGACGAGCGGGTCATGTACCCGGCCCCGTCCATCCCGGCTATCGTGTCGGAGGAGCTGTGGGACCGTGCCAATGCTCTCTACAAAAGATGGAGTCAGCAGATGCGGCAACACCAAAGCGGGGCGACATTCCATAACCGATATCCCTACAGCGGTAAAATCGTCTGCGAGGCGCATAGGACCAGCTTTCATCGGCAGGTCTTGAAAAGCGCCAGGGGGGACAAGGAGGTCTGGCAGTGCCGGGTCTACCGGGACAAGGGCCGGGCGGCCTGTTCCGCGCCGCAGCTCAGGACAGCGGAGTTAGACCAAATCATGGCCAACATCTTCAACCAGCTGGTGCAAAACAAACAAGCCATTATCGACGCAGTGGTAGCCGTCCTCCAGGCAGTCCCCGACGAGCACGACTACGCCCAGGACATCCGGCGAATTGAGGAGGACCTGTCCGCCCTCCAGGCAAAAAAAGACCGCCTGCTGGAGATGAGCATCGAGGGTGTCATCACCACAGCGGAGTTCAAACAGCGCAACGACGGCTTCAACCAGCAGGCCCAAACCTTAGAAGAACGCCTGGAAGTCCTCCGGGCGGAAGGCGGAAAAGGGACAGCGGACAGCGGTGCAGCTAAAGGAAATCCGCGCTGCCCTGGAGCGGGAGCTCTCCTTCCAAAACGGCATTCACTCCGCCCTGGTGACCACAATCCTGGACAAAATCGTGGTCAAGAAAAACAGCATCAAAGAGCATATCTACCTAGATATCCACCTGAAATTCGGCGGCCCGTGGGAGGCCGCTTTTGACCGGACAAATCCCGCCCTTTGCTTCACCTGTAGCCATGAGCAAAAGGCTAAAATTTCAGTAATATCAAAGGTTTCCAGACATGGCTAAACCCCGGAATCACTCCAATATTGTAGAAAGCGGAGCCTCTTTTAGATAAAATTGGCATGAGAGAAAACCCAACCAGAAAGGGGCTGGCCGCTACCTACCGACAGGAAATTATTCAGAATGTAACACTGTTCGCATCCCAAAGTGCCGCTGCGTTCTATGACAAGCTGTTCACTCATCTGGACTTTGCGCTGCCCAAAGCGGCGACCGGGCGGCGGGGCTTTCCGAAAGAAGCCATGGTCTGCGCGTTTATCGTCATGAAATGCGAGGGCTTCTCGCAAATCACCAATTTAGCGGATTACCCAGATAACAACCGGCTCATCGCCCACTACTACAGTTTTAACATCATGAAGCCCTTGCCATCTTACCGGATATATGACCGTTTTCTCAAAAAGCTGGGCAACGGGGAACTGAAGAAGATCATGGCGCAGCAAGTGAAAAGACTCTACGACCTGGGCATTGTGGACGCTTCCTTTATCGTCTTGGACTCCACCCCCGTTGTGGCAAATACAAACCAGAACAATCCTAAAACATTTGCCACTGATAAATTCAAACCTGAAAACCAGCCCAAAGCCGCCCCAGATTGCGCTCTGGGCGTTCATTCCGCATTCAATCAGCATAACGAGCGGCGTTATGAGTTCTATTGGGGATACAAAGATCATGTGCTGGTGGACTGCATCTCCAGGCCGCCCCTCTACGAATTGACCACCCCCGTCAATGTGGCGGATTCCACCGTTGTTGAGGAAATTCTCGCCGCCGCCAACAGCACCCTGCCCATTCAGGAGTGTACCTTCCTGGGCGATAAGGGTTATGATGTGAAAGCGGTCTATGATCTGGTGAAAGACATTTACGATGGAGAAGCTGTGATCCCACTGAACAAGCGCAATACGAAGAACCCCGATCAATTGCCGGCCAGCTCCTTTGTTCCGCTGGCCTGGCTATGCATAAGGATGGGAAGACTTTTGACAGTGGAGGAGTCCGCCAAAAATTCTGCTGCCCTCTGCATACATCTAAATCTGGGTACTGCCCATGTGACCACAAAAACTGGAACAATGGCAAACGCAGCCGGGGCTGTACCAAGTATCTCACTTTGCCATCCGACTACCGACTGTCTATTGACAGGGAACGTCTTCAATTCAAGCGGACTTATGCCTTGCGTACCGAATGTAAACGCTACAACTCCCGCTTTAAGGCGTCTGGCCAGAAACGACTTTGGATCCGTAATGCCAACAGTGCCGCCAATTCGAATACGCTCGCTCATATTTTCGCTTTGACCGTTGCTCTGGCCGCTGTCCTTTCCGGCTCTCGCTCCTACCGCTTTGCCAAACTTCTTCGACGTTCCGCCTGACGGATACGCGAATACTCCTTTTGTTTGCCCAACTTCCCGCCGGGTCTGGTTTTTCCTACCTTTTTTCAAATCAAACGATTATTCCGCTCTACCGCTTCTTACCCCCCTCTCGCTTCGCACTTGTTTTGCTCATCTCTACATCTCAATTCACCCATCCAAAAAAGGGTGAAGCGGAAGGAAGAATTTGCGCCAGCGGGGAACAGGCTGTCTTTTCCCGCCGCCGGCGGCTTCGGACGATGTTTTACGGATGCGGGCTTTCCGGCGCCATACTTTGAAAAAAGGTTTTTGACAGCAGATCCACCTCATGAATTGCCTCCTACATGCACGAAGACGGACAGTTTTATTCTTTATGCGAGTTTTTTAGCATCTATTTGTCTGTCCAAATAATATAGGCCGGAGACAACAAAAAATTTGTTGAAATTTCCCAAACTTTGTAGTATGATAAAGAAAATTTCGGGTCTATATTAAGTGTATTGGGAGAATGTGTATGGAAGAGAAGAATGACGCCTTGCGTTTGTTCCGCGAGTGCGTTCGCACATTTACTACACAGCCCCTTGATATGATTTTCTATCCCGATTCGCAAGGCCGCCCCCTATTGATTTTAAATGAGGACAACTGGGAGTGGAACCTGAAGCACCCTATCTGGAACGACCAGAGAGAAGCTACCTGGGCGTTTCGGGAGATCGGGGACATCTTTTTGCATGAGTACGTTTTCTATTTGCAAGATCCACATGACGAAACCGCCTTTATCAAGCAGGTCCGGCAGAACATAGCGCTACAGCTTTCAAAACTGCTTCAGACGCTGACATACGGCTTGGATCTAGACCTTCTGACAGCGCTTGCCTGTGAGTGCTATGAGTCCGCTCCCAGCGCGGGCCTTCAGGCCGTTTTGCTCCCCTTTCCCATGGAGCCGGCCGGTATGGAGGGTCTTTCGCTGTTCGAAAAAACCAACTGGGTCCGGCTGGCGCATCAAAACATCCATGCCCTGCGAAAATATTTGAACATGGGGCATAACGGTTGCCTGGCCATCTGCCACACCGATGGACCGAAGGGCAAGGGATTTTATGCGGTAGGGCTTGCCGCAGAGGGCGTTTGGAAAAGGTTTCCGCGGATCCGCTTCACCGAACAGATGGAATGGCAGTTCTGTCTTCCTCCCGCTTTGGAAAGCGGAGAGAAATTTTCCGAAATAGACCGCAGCGTCCGGATCCGCCATGTGCAGGGAAGGCTGCTCCTTCCGCTGCTGGATTCGACATCCTACGAGCGCAGAGAGTTTCAGCGAATTTTCGGCGCGTATGAAATTTCGAAACGCGAAGAAACTATAGAGACTTTGATATCCCTTCTATGGGCGGTCAAGCGGCAGAAAAAAGGCGCGCTCCTGATTGTTTCAGAAGAGGCAATCATTTCAAACGAAGCCAAGCGACTCTGCGATATTCACTGCGGGATCGCCCTGGATCAAAAAAACAGCACTTCTTCTCCGGAACTGTTAGCAGAGCTATGTGCAATCGACGGAGCTGTACTGGCGGATCTGACCGGACGTTGCTGGGCCTGCGGCGTTATATTGGATGGCAGGGCTGTGAATGGGGACATGTCCAGAGGTTCGAGATTTAATTCCGCTCAGAGCTACCTGCATTTTGTCCGTGAGCAGTACCGGGGCCGTCCGCTGCTGGGCATTGTGGTGTCTGAGGACGGCATGCTCAACTTCCTAGACGGAAAAGATTTGCCTGAAAGCGACACCTGACGGCTGAATGCCTTGACGGGCGGATTACGCTGTGATATAATCATTGAGCTTGCAGTATAGCCGCTCATGAAGCGGTCTACTTGCGTTTTATCAAGCACTCCTTCCCCGAAAACAGCGGGAGATGGATAACCGTTTGGCTCTATAGCTCCTCAAAGCGAGGTACTCTTATGTGTTGAGCAGCATAAGCTGTAGCGGCCGTCTCCCTGTGCCGTGTCAGAAACGAATCCATCTGACGATTCATTTTAAAAACCTGTATTCCGAACCTGTATTCCCAAGCGTTGAACGCCGTCCGGATCTTTTGCCGCCGGAACGCCGTCAATTTCCCCTGCAATCCAACAGGATTTCTGCGGGAAATTACCTTGTCCGGCAGCAAAGTTTCACGTCCAGCCAGCATTCCCCGCTTATGAATCCAGGTTCTTATACGTTGTATGTAAATCAGACTGACGGTGTTAGGTAAGTGGTGGTGATGTGATTTATGATTGAATAAATGGCGGAACACGGAAAGCCGCCCAAGCAAACTTCCGTAATTTTTTGAGAGTGAATGAAGTTATGATGAGTTTAATGCAGAAAAATTGCCAGAGCGAAGAACGTGTCCGTCATTTAGCCGAAGTGGCACGCATTCATGGACAGGTTCGGAGTGGACATCCGGGTACCTGCTTTGCCGGAAAGGGAAAGGTCTGCGCCAAGACGCTGACTCCAAACACAAAAAAAGCGGCCCAGCTGAGGACCCAGAAGTACTGGTAGGTCTGTCTTGTCCAAACCTTGGAAAAGAAAGGAGGAGACTCTCTGGCTACCCAGCTTAAAAAACCGAGTGATTCCACTGACAAAGAGGAAGATATTCGCATCCTAACATTCAAACGGTGGAATTTGCCGCAGACGGGTTCCATCACTGCGCTGGCTCAGAAGGGAGTCCGGAACGGGGATTACGTCTCCTTTCAAAATTATCATTTTATTGATATTTCAAAGCTGGACCCAAGTCCGGATGATGGCCGCTTTTCCGCAGCCTACCGGAAGGTACGGGAAATCCGATCCGCTCATCACGGGGATCAACCAACCAATCCGGATCTTAGCGTCACGCAGGGCTTTGAAAGGCAGGATACATATGTTCAGCAGAGCATGATGCTGCTGGGACACTCGAACTCCTTTTGGACGGAAAAACCCCGCCAGTTGTTTATTACTATGTTGCAGCTGGCGGATATTTCCATTGACCTGAAGGACTTGGAGAAACATATCGCCGATGTGTTTTCCCGCCACGGTATTGGCCAGGAACATTGGGCGCTGTATTATTGCCTTGACTTTTGCGACTTGGTGATTTTTGTCAAGGAAATCTCTCCTACAACATACCATAACATCTTATGGGACATCTCACCAATCCACAGACAAGGCTTGGATTGTGTGCGAGACACCATTACAATTTTCGGAATTGAGTATGGATATCTGGCGGAATGGCCCCAAAAGAACACGGCATTGTCCACCCCTGGCGGCAAGAATCCCAGCATAACCGCTTTCGACAACGAACTACTTTCGGTACTGATCAATCTCAGCGTACAGGCCGTATCGACTTGGAATACCCTGCACGAGGCACTGAAGGAGTTCCAACACAAAATCTTCCGCACGTTCGGCCGTCATGATGTGTGCGTCCTTGTGGAGAATATTACCTTTCCGCAGACACTAAAGTTGGCGGTCACGATTGACCAGTTGTGCGGTGAAAAGGTAAACGAAGTCTTCGGCAGCTATGAGATCTCCATCGCCGATTTCTGGGCTCTGCCGGATCCCTTGACCGGTTCTTCGGCGGAAATTGATTTGGACCTGTTCCAATCGGCCAAGAACGCGCTGGATGCCTTGTACTATCAATACTCTATAAAGCTGGACAGCATCCAGGAGTCCAACTGGGGCTATGCGGCGGAGATTAAACGGTCCATATTAGCGTTGCTGAAAAACGGTTTTGCGGAGGAATTCGCGGTCAGCGTGCTACTGTCTTTTATGGAATATCTGCGATTTGTTACAGACAGTTCAGAACAAATCCACTGCCGCTTAGCGGAGGGGGATGGAGAGAATCTTTTTTATGTCTTTCAAAGAAAATATTTTCAGGCGCTAAATATGCTGACACACTGCACAATGCATAGCGAGAAGCAATTTATCCAGGCACCGGCTTTCAACGCGACGCTTTGCGATATTCCTCCGAAGCTGTTAGCCTGTTATGCCGGCGCCGCCTATCTGATCGCCGACTGTCTAAATGATGAGCAGGACAGAATCTTTTCCTTCCAAATCGTACCTGATTTTCAGCCTGAGATTTATGTGAAGCAGATTTCTTTTGTGAGCCACCGCAAAAGCAAGCTTTCCATTATTTATCTCAACGAGAAGTTGTTTTACAACCCCTCGGATGTCATCGCCATAATGTGTCATGAAATTGCACATTATGTAGGCAAAGCTCCGCGACAGCGGGAAGCCCGCGCCATGCGTATTTTCAGTTCCATTGGCGTTTATCTGCTGCTCAACGCGGCCCCCTTCACGGACCGCGATGCCGACTTGGTGGACGCGCTGGGGCGGGCGTTTGGGGAAAAGATGTTTGAATGTTACAGCAAAGACCGGAAATGCCGAAAGGACAGAGACCCTTATTTTCTTGACGATGTCCGGGAATATATTGAGGAGTTCGGAAACCTATTGTCCATGGTAGAGCTGCCGCACTTCAAATCCCGGCTTCAAGAACTGTGGGTCGCGGCCATGAAGGGCATGGATGTGGAGTCTTTGCTGGAAAAACTTAATTGCTCCTTGGACTCCATGTACCTCAGTAGTTTGCACCAAGCAGAGAATGGCAAAGAGGCTGCGCTGAATATTTTGGCGGGAAGCTTGGTTTTTAAACTGGAAAAGATGTTTGGAGAGTGGAACTATAATTCTGAAGGCAGCGAATACAGAGCGTACCAGGACTACTATTCAAGCGTGTTTGGAGCCTTTCGGGAGGCGTATTCAGACCTGCGTATGGTACAGCTTTTAGGCATTACGGACGGTAAAAAATATGAGGCTATCCTCAAGCGAAATAGTGAGTACCGTTTAAAAAATCGCCTGGACTTCCAGTCGTACCTGCGACACGACGCAGTATGTCAGGCAACAGAACTGCAAAAGGCCGTGGAACAGCTTCCGGCTTGGCTGAAGGACAAGGACCAAACGATGCGGCTAGTGACAGAATCGGTGAAGAGAACTTTGGTAGGATACTTGGAGGACTGCCGAAAAACGTCATATGACTGCAAAGAGATTCGGTCTTTGTTGGATAGGCTGGAGCTTTCGGACCCGCAGGAATTTTTCGGAGCCGTACGAAGTATTATTTTTGATTACCGGAACAAACTCCGGAAATACTGCGACCGGATTCTTAAGGAAATCAAAGAAAATCAGTTGAAGCCGTAGGTTTTAGCTAATACAGCGGAATATTTTTGATTTAAAGTATTTTCGAATCCCAAAATCATGGCCGCCGGCCATGCACAGGCCCCCTTAGGGCTTACTGTCAGCAGATCCTATCGGCTCATTGAGATTCTTTCACTTGCGTTTAGCGCCCTGCTGCTTATTCATATAGCGGCGGGGCGCCTCAATTTTTTCCTTTTCAAACTTTTGTCCTTTTCTCCTTGTGCTTTTTATAGTGGTTCTGATGGAGCGCCTGCCGATCCACAGGCGGGAGTGGACAAGCTGCTTCAGCAAAAATTTCCTGCGGCCCGGACAGTCCCTCATCAACGTCAACCGTCTGCTGCCCGACGCTTGGAAAAGCCTTTGCGGGAAAAGCTGACGTGTCTTCCCGGCGGGACCGAGGCATCATAACGGACCGGGTCAAAACGTGCATTCTCACAGGGCAGGAAAGCTGTAAAAACGGAGGAACGGACATGAATAATCGATACAAGATGTTTTTGGGAATTCTGCTGCTGGTCTTGCTCTGCGACTGCGCCGGAAACGGCGGTGAACCCCCGGGAGGAACCGCCTTCGGAGGAAGAAACCGGGACCATTTACATCGCCTTCGAGGGGACGGACCTGGAGGGAAACATGGTTTCACAGGCAGTCTTCACTCAGTCGAAATTCACCATGGTCAACGTCTGGGCCACCTACTGCAATCCCTGCCTGAGCGAAATGCCGGGACTTGGCGAGCTGGCGGCGGAGTATGACCGGTCGGAGTTCCAGCTTATCGGCGTTATCAGCGATGTGCGGGAGGGGGAGGACCAGGCCCTTGCAAAAAGCCTGGTCCAGGGGTCGGCGCGGACTACCCCCACCTGCTGGCCAACGACTCCCTAGACCAAGCGCTGTTGTCCAGTGTGAGCGCCGTCCCCACCACTTTCTTTTTTGACCAGGAGGGGGGTATATCTGAGCGGCAAGGTCGGCTCCGCAGAAAAATCGGATTGGGAGGGACTGATTCATGAGCTTCCGGAAGAATCGGGACACCCACGCCTGGGCATGGGGCGTTTTAGCCGGGGCGGTCTTCCTGGTCATCGGGACTACTCAGGGGCAGTTTGCCGTGAGTTTGCAAAAAGCAGGGATGATCTGCCTGGAGTGCATCGGGATTGGGTAAGCAATGAGGAACAAACTTCGACTGGCCGTGCAGCTGCTGTTCACCATCGTGACAAACGGATACATGTACGGGTTCATGGATGGAAAAATCTACCGGTGCAGGCTGAAATACACCTGTGTGCCGGGCTTGAACTACTACTCCTGCCCGGGGCTGTAGCCTCCTGCCCCATCGGGGCCTTACAGGCGCTGCTGAACCAGAGGGGCTTCCATGTCCCTTTCGCCGCCCCAGGTTTTTCTTTCTGTTTGGGAGCGTGCTTGTCCGTTTTGTTTTTAGCTGGCTGTGCCCCTCGGGCTGGTACAAGATATTCTGCACAAGATCCCCCTGTTCAAAAAAAGAAAGCGACTGCCCGGTCACTGCGTCCTGAAATACGGAAAATACGCGGTATTGGTTCTCTTGGTATGCACCGGTTCTGTATTCTTGTTCGGGGGCTTAGCCAAGACCCCGGCCTTCTGTAAATACCTCTGTCCCTCCGGTACCCTGCTGGGCGTCAACGGAGTACTGAGAAGCCAGGCCGGCGGGCTGTTTCTCTGGAAGCTGGGCATCCTGCTTGCGATTGTGCTGTTCTCCGTGAAGGTGTTCCGCCCCTTCTGCCAGTATCTGTGCCCTCTGGGGGCTATTTGCGGCTGATTCAACTGGTTCAGCCTCATGCAAATTCACTGGGACCGAGAGAATTGCGTCTCCTGCGGGGCCTGTGAGAGAGTTTGTCCGGCGGCGCTGTCCTTACGTGAGATTTCCTGCTCCCCGAAGTGCATCCGCTACGGGAAGTGCGCGGACGCCTGCCCGCAAAAGTGCCTGCATTTCACAGACCGTCCCGAGGATAAATTCACAAAGTCACAGTCATCCTAAGAGCAAAAAGGACGTGAACCTGGGCCGGGCCACCCGATGGAAAACGGAAGGACCACTTTCTATGTCTGCCGGGGGCGCCGCTGTCTGCCGCCGGCGAACGGGCTGCCGATTCTATCATAATTTCAGCAAATGCCGGACGGATAGAATCCGCCCGGCATTTTTTGCTCCTCCCGGCATATTCATGAACCGAGGTGATGCAATTTGGAACGTTCACAGCGAGAGCTGCTCAGCGTCCTGCTGGGCCACGTCCGTTCCCTTGGCCTGATATCGGATTTCACCTGTTCCAGGGCCATGGATTTGGTGCATTCCGCGGCAGAGCTCCCGGACTTCTTCCAGTATCCTGCGTGCCCGGCAAAGGAGGCGGGCAGGCATGAATGTGCTCAGGATACGCAGTGAGCTGCGGAACGGGAAGACCCTCTTCGACCTGCCCCTGCGGGTGACCTTCTACGCCAGAGTGTCCACCGACAAGGACGAACAGCTCAACAGTCTGGAAAATCAGGTGCAGTATTACACACAGTTCATCCAGGAAAAGCGGAATTGGACCTACGTCCCGGGCTACGTGGACGAGGGCATTTCCGGCGCCAGCACGAAAAAGCGGGACAGCTTCTTACGGATGATCGCCGACGCCAAGGCCGGGCGGTTTGATTTCATCATCACGAAGGAGATATCCCGCTTTTCCCGTTCTACGCTGGACAGCATCCAATATACGCAAGAGCTGCTGGAACACGATGTGGGAGTCCTGTTCCAGAACGACAATATCAACACGCTGGACTCCGACAGCGAGTTTCGCCTCGTAGTTATGGCCGGGGTGGCTCAGGACGAGGTGCGCAAGCTCTCCCAGCGGCTGAAATTTGGGTTCCGCCAGGCCATCAAAAACGGCCATGTGCTGGGCAGCGACAATCTGTGGGGCTACGGCAAAAAGGACTGCGTGCTGACCGTCAACGAGGAGGAGGCCCGGGCAGTACGGCGGATTTTTGACCTCTACGCCAACCAGCAGATGGGCATCCGCCGCATCTCGCAAAAGCTGTACGACGAGGGCTTCACCAGCCGGAGGGGCGGCCCATTCAACGTCCTGACCATCCGGCACATTCTCTGTAATCCCAAATACAAGGGCTGGTACTGTGCCAATAAATCCCAGACGGTGGACTACCGCAGCAAGCGGAAAATCCTTCTGGAGGAAGACGAGTGGGTCATGTATCCGGACCCCTCCGTCCCGGCTATCGTCTCGGAAGAATTATGGGACCGGGCCAACGCCCTCTACAGGCTGCGCAGTCGACAGATGATGTCTCACCGGAGCGGGGCGGCGTTCCACAACCGCTATCCCTACAGCGGCAAGCTCGTCTGTGAGGCCCACGGAACCAGCTTTCACCGGCAGCTGCTGAAAAGCGTCAAGGGGGACAAGGAGGTCTGGCAGTGCCGGGTGTACCGGAACAAGGGCCGGGCGGCCTGCTCCGCGCCTCAGCTGCGGACGGCGGAGCTGGACCGGGTGATGGCCGATATCTTCAACAAGCTGGTGGAAAACAAACAGGCTGTTGTTGACGCAGTGGTGACAGTGCTGCAATCCGTTCCCGACGAGCACGACTACACCCAGGATATCCGGCGAATCGAAGAAGACCTGTCCGCTCTCCGGGCAAAAAAAGACCGCCTGCTGGAACTGAGCATTGAGGGCGTCATCACCACAGCGGAGCTCAAGCAGCGCAACGACGGCTTCAACCAACAGGCCCGGGCTCTGGATGAGCGTTTGAAGGGGCTCCATGCGGAGGCGGAAACGGGGCGGCGGACGGCGGCACAGATGGAGGAAATCCGGATCGCGCTGGAAGAGGAACTGAACTTTCGGAACGGCGTCAATTCCGCCCTGGTCACCACCATTCTGGACAAAATCGTGGTCAAACAGGACAGTACCAGGGAGGAAATCCACCTGGACATCCACCTGAAATCCGGCGGCCCGTGGGAGGCCGCTTTCAGCCGGGCGGATTCCTCCCTTTGCTTCACCCGTCCAAAAAGTATTACACCCCCAACGGCGACCAGGAGGACCTCATCTCCATCGGGACCATCGGCCTGATCAAAGGCATCTCCAGCTTCGACCCCTCCAAGGGGGCGCGGCTGGCCACTTACGCAGCCCGGTGCATTGAAAATGCGATCCTATCAAAGCGGCCCCGTTCCGTGCTCACGGGGTCCTTCAACTGCCGGCGGACCTCAGGCAGGCCCGGCTGAGATCGTGGGCCCAGGTTTGCCCGGAGCAGAATGGTCCGGCCTCATGGAGAGGCCGGAAAATGCTTCGGCTGGCTCAATCATACTTCTCATATCATAAAAACCGGTTTTCTGACCAAATTCCAAAATACAGTTGATTTTTGCTCAGGAATTTTCTAAACTGGACTTACTGAAGCGGGCCTGCGACGCCCGGTGCAAAGTGAGGAGGAACATATGCTGTATATCGGAATTGACCTGGGCACCTCCGCCGTCAAGCTGTTGCTGATGGACGGGGAGGGTGAGATCAGGAACATGATCTCCAGAGAATACCCTCTGGAATTTCCCCGCCCGGGCTGGAGCCAGCAAAATCCCGAGGACTGGAAAAACGCGGTGCTGGAGGGTATTCCCCAGCTGCTTACAGGCTTCGATGCCTCCCAGGTGGCGGGCATCGGCGCCGCCGGCCAGATGCACGGCCTGGTGGCGCTGGACAGGGACGGCAGTGTGATTCGTCCCGCCATCCTGTGGAACGACGGCCGCACAGCCAAACAGGTGGAATACCTGAACAGCGTAGTGGGCAGAGATAGACTGTCCCGACTCACTGCCAACATCGCTTTCGCCGGATTCACCGCCCCCAAGATTTTGTGGATGCGGGAGAACGAACCGGACGACTTCGCAAAAATCGCAAAAATCATGCTCCCCAAGGACTACATCAACTATGTGCTCACCGGCGTCCACTGCACCGACTGCTCCGACGCCTCCGGTACACTCCTGCTGGACGTGGAGCACAGATGCTGGTCCCGGGAGATGCTGGACATCTGCGGCGTCTCGGAAAACCAGATGCCCAGGCTTTTTGAGAGCTATGAGAAGGTAGGAACCCTCCTGCCCGAGATTGCCAGACAGCTGGGTCTGCCTGAGAACGTGGCGGTCTGCGCCGGGGCGGGGGACAACGCCGCCGCGGCCGTGGGCACCGGCACCGTGGGGGATAGAACCTGCAACATCTCCCTGGGCACTTCTGGCACCGTGTTCATCTCCAACGAGAAGTTCGGAGTGGACCCCCACAACGCCCTCCACGCCTTTGCCCATGCCGACGGGCATTACCACCTGATGGGCTGTATGCTCTCCGCCGCCAGCTGCAATAAGTGGTTGATGGAGGACATCTTCCAGACCTCTGATTACGCCGGGGAACAGGAGGATATCACCCCCGCCAGGCTGGGAAACAACCATGTCTATTTCCTGCCCTATCTCATGGGAGAGCGCTCCCCCATCAACGATGTCAACGCCCGAGGCGCATTTGTGGGCATGACGATGGATACCTCCCGGACCGATATGACCCAGGCGGTTCTGGAGGGAGTGGCCTTTGCCATCCGGGACAGTCTTGAGGTGGCCCAGTCTCTGGGCATCCGCATTGACCGCAGCAAGCTCTGCGGCGGCGGCACCAAAAGTCCTCTGTGGAAGACCATTATGGCAAATGTGCTGAACATTCAGCTGGAGGTCCCAGAATCGGAGCAGGGCCCGGGCATGGGCGGGGCGATGCTGGCCATGGTGGCCTGCGGGCTGTATCCGTCCGTGGCAGACGCCTGCGCCAGACTGGTGCGCACCGCGGAAACCATAACCCCCGATCCGGAGCTTTCCGCCCGGTATGACAGGCACTATCGGCAATTCAGAGAACTCTATCCCGCTCTGAAGGGCGTATTCTCCGCCATGAACGGGTGAGGCCCTCCGTCCCGGGAGACGCGGACAGGGAAAACGGCGGCCCTGCAAAGGGCCTGGGCTCCGGAAAAACAAGACAGCGATGGGAACTGCCCATCGCTGTCTTGTTATTGTCTGCGTCCCCCTCCCGCAGCGGAAGCGAGGCCGCATATCCGTTTTGCAGCGCCTTCCCTCGGCTCCGCCGTCTTTTTCAGGGATGAGTTTTTATTCAAGAATAATAAATAATTATTCCGATTTTTTCTCTTCATTTGCATACTGTCAAATGACGCAGGTAAAAACAGCCGCTGTGCCGGCTGATTTGTATATACAATTTTTCGTTAATTGTACACATTTTCGACTACAATTTTTGTTTTATACTGTCAAAGATTTGTTCCGGCTTCATTGTATACTTTGCACCGATATTGCTATTCATATGCAGAAAACATATAATAATATTGACAAGAGGCACTATAAATGACTACAAAGGAGGAGAAATATGGAGCTGACTGGAATCCCGGCCGGTGAACATCTTCAACGGATTCGCATCTTGCAGAGCAAACTGGAGGAACTGAATATTGATGCCTATCTTGTCCACTCGAATGCAGGGAATTATGAGAATATCCGGTATCTGACGGGCCACTGGCCCCTGTTTGAGGTGGGCGGCGTGATTGTCCCCCGGAGCGGCAGGGCACTGCTGCTGATCGGCGCCGAAGCCCCCGGGTTTGCCGCCGAAAGCAGCCTTGGAGCAGACAGCGTACGGATTGTAGACGACTACGGACATTCCATCGGGCTGAAGTGGGAAGGGGCAAAGTATTGTACATGGCGTGAAATTTTTGATGAGGTCTCCGGCGGAAAGGGCATCCGAAGGCTGGCGCTGGGAGATTATGCAATTACCCCTGCCGCCCTTTACCGCCACCTTGAGGAAAACCTGGCGGAGGGCGGCGAGATCATCCGGGCGGAATCCCTTCTGGAAGAACAGCGGATGCACAAGTCTCCCAACGAGATTTCCCTGATCCGCCATGCCTGCGAGATTAACGAGAAGGTATTCGCCTATTTCCTGGACCACGTCAGGCCGGAAATGACAGAGCATCAATGCGTGGGCCTGATTACGGAAGCGATTTACCGGATGGGCGGCGAGGGACCCTCCTTCCCCATCCTGCTGTACGCAGGAGAACGGACCAGAAACATGATTGCCCGAAGCACCCACACGCCCCTGGGCCGGAATCGCATCATCACCGTGGACTTCGGCGCAATGTACGGGGGATATTCCTCCGCCTTCGCCCGGGTAATCATGTTCGGGAAAATGCCGCAGAGGATGAAGGACGACATCCGCTTTACCATTGACGTCCACAACGAGATTATGCACCACTGGGCCAGACCCGGGGAAGTCTGCGGAAATATATATGAGCGCTACTGCAAATACTATGCAGAGCATGGCCGGGGCTTCCCGCCTGCCGGCGCGTCCCACGGACTGGGCATTTTTGAATGCGAGCCCCCGGGGTTCCGCAAAGATAATCCCTATATCCTTCAGGAAAACATGGTCTTTGCCAACGACACCTTCTACCGCGCCGGGGAGTATGGTTTCCGGATAGAGGACTGCTATCTGATCGGCAGGGAGAGCAACGAAATTTTCTCCAGCAAATATTTGGAGCCTATTGAACTTTCGTAAAAACGGGGTTTTGCCGCGTGGAAAAGTTGAATCCCATTCAGGATAAAATGACCAAGCACGAGCAGGTATATCTCTGGCTCAAGTCAATGATTGAGACAAACAAGTTCACAGAGGACACGCGCCTTCCCACGGAGGAGGAACTGGCAAAACAGTTCGGCATGAACCGCATGACCATTCGCAAGGCGATGTCCGCGCTTGTGGACGAGGGGGTCATTGTCAGAATCCGCAGAAAGGGCACCTTCCTTTCCAACACGTATTCAAAGAAGGAGAATTTTTTTTACAATCTGAATCGCATTGTATCCTTTGAGAGCATGATCAAAGAACGGCATATGAAGTCCAGCTATCGGGTGTGCGAAAACAGGGTCATTGAAGCGCCGCCCCAGGTTCTGAAGGAGCTGGTTCTTCCGGATAACAGCATGGTCATCAAAATTTACCGGATTGTGTCCGCCGACGGAAAGCCCGCTTTCCTGGAAAAAAGCTACTTCCCGTATCCGGAATTCAAGATGCTGCTGGATCGTGATTTCAATCAGCCAAATATCTTCAGCACGGTGATGGAATCCCTGGGAACAGGACTGGCCTGCGCCTCTCAGGTGCTGATTGCCGGACTGCTGGACAGCGGTGAAAAGATTGATCTCCAATATGACCGTTTCACCGAAATTCCCTGCATGCGCCAGCAGAACATCATCTGTGACGAGGAACAGGTGCCCGTTTTTGCGTTTCACGCAACCTTTCCCGGAGACCGGTTTCGTTTTGTGGTTTCATCCGATGGGTACAAGCCCGACATGGTGTAAGAAAAGGAGTTGACAAATGGACATATTCGGCCAGTCACTGACAAAAAGGGAACTGCTCCAGCGGGTTGGAGATCTGTCCCAGATTGCGGACGCGCGGGAGGGCCGCCTCAGCTCCGGCAGAGCCGACGGAATGAGGGTGATCGACGTCAAAACCGGAAGCGGACTGGCTTTCTCCGTGTTTCCCTCCAGAGGGATGGATATCGGCTGGGCCGGCTATCGGGGGATACCCCTGTCTCATATTTCCAAAAGCGGCGTCGTGAAACCGGAGTTTTATGAAAAAGACGGGCGCTCCTTTCTGCGGAGCTTCACCTGCGGCCTTCTGACCAGCTGCGGGCTGACACAGATGGGCACGCCCTGTGAGCATGAGGGGGAATCGCTTGGGCTACATGGCCGCATCAGCAATATCCCGGCATATGAGGTGTTTACGGAAAAAGTCTGGGAGGGCGATGAATATAAGCTGCGCATAGGCGGAAAGGTCCGTGAGAGCCGGATATTCGGAGAAAACATGCAGCTTGACCGGCGCATAGAGGCCTGCCTCGGCCGCAGCACAATCACCATTCATGATACGGTGTCCAATTTCGGTTTTATGCCCGCCCCGCTTATGCTGCTGTACCATATCAATCTGGGATATCCCCTGGTCTCGGCTGATTCCGAGGTGCAGATCTCCATTCCGGTTCAAACGACTCCCCGGGACGAGACGGCAGTGCGGGGTCTGGACGGGCTGTGGTCTCTCTCCGACCCGGTTCCCGGCTTTCAGGAGCAGGTTTTCTTCCACGAACTGGATTCCAGATATGAGGAATGCACAGTTACAGTATACAACAGACGGCTTGCCTTTGGCCTGTATCTTAAATTCCCGGTCCGGGATTTCCCCCATATCTGCCATTGGAAGATGATGGGTGAGGGGGACTACGTTCTGGGAATCGAGCCCTGTACCGTTCCGCCCATAGGCAGAGCACGCGCCGCCGGCAGGGGAATTCTCCCCATGCTGGACCCCTTGCAGGAACGGCATTTCCACCTGGAGATCGGGGTGGTGGAGGCAGATACGGCTACCTAAGCCCCCTCAGCGAAGCAGCTTGAAATCAACGTCGTATGAAATGGAGGAAGCAGATATGAAAAAAAGATTGTTGTCCCTGTTTATGGCCATGATGATGGTGATGCCGCTGGCCGCCTGCGGCGGCTCCAGCAAGACGGACGCTGCCGGAGCCGGCTCGGGTGAACAGGATGGCACGCCGCCTCCGGCGGCTGCGGAGCCCATTGTGCTGAAGGTCTCCTGCCAGCAGCCGGAAAGCCACGCCAATACTCAGGCAATGATGCGGATTAAGGAAACGGTGGAGGCCGAAACCAACGGGGGGCTGATTCTGGAGCTGTATCCCGGCGCTGTTCTGGGCGACTATACGCTTACATTCGAGGAAGTCATGCTGGGAACCATCGACGTCTCCTTCCAGTCCCTGGACGGGAAATACGACCCCCGCATTGAACTGACATTCCTGCCCTATCTGTTTACGGATACCGAAAACCGCAAGACCGTCTGCTCCCCCGGCTCCAACACCTATGCGCTGTTCGAAGAGATTCTGAGCGACCTCGGCATCCAGCTCCTCGGCATTTACGGCGAGGGTTATGTAGGGGTCGGAACCAATGTGCTCTGCCCTGAGTACGGCGATCCCACCACTATGAAGGACAGCCTGATCCGCTGCAATACGGCCGACAGCAACAGGCTTTCCGTTGAGGGCCTTGGCTATCCCTTTGTCACCATGACGTTTGCGGATACCTACACCGCTTTGCAGACCGGTGCGGCGGACGGCACTTTCGGCAATACCGCCGAGAGCATTTACACCAACTTCCGGGATGTGGTGAAGTACTTCATCCGGTACAAATCCATTGCGGAAAACAATGAAATTTTGATCAATCAGGACAAATGGAACAGCCTGCCTGCCGAGTATCAGAAGGTGTTTATGGACGCCTGTCAGGAAGAATGCCTGAAGAGCTTCGATTCTGCGGAAGAGATTGACGCCGCGTACTGCCAGAAGCTGGAGGAAGCCGGCATTCAGGTCATCACCCTCACCGATGAGGAAATGGCGGCGGTAACGGACAACGTCCGCAGGCACGCCTGGCCCAAGATGGCGGAGTCTTTGACACAGGAGGTAATTGAGACGGTCTGCAAGGATGTCGGTGCCGAGCTTGAATGGTAACGCCTGATTCCCCTGCCGCCTCCTTCCAGGAAAGCGGCAGGGGAATTCCCCCGGCAGCATCCATGTACAGAAATGAGGTAGCACATGATTGATAAATTTCTGAACTTCCGCAGCAGCTTCCCGTGGAAAGTCCTGGAGACCGCCGAAAAAGCGGTGATGATTGTATGCGGCGCCGGCATCACGATCCTGTTGTGCATTGAGACACTGATTCGGTATTTCTTTAGAATGCCGCTCTACAGCTATGAGGAAATCGCCACCATCTTCTGCGTCTGGCTCTATTTTGTCGGTTCGTCCTGCTCCTTTGCCAATCAATCGGCGATCCAGGCGGATATGGCAAGCCTGTTTTTAAAGGAGAAGGGACAGCGGCTGAACTCCCTCATTGTCCACTTCCTGTCCGCAGCCATAGGCGTGGTCCTGTCCGTCTGGTCCTTCCAGTTTATCGCCTGGGCCATTGACAAGGGGGCGATTACAACCGGCCTGAAAATCCCAATGGCTGTGTCTCAGGTGTCGATTTGCGTCGGGTATACCCTGATGGCCGCCTATTCCGTTCTGTTCTTTCTTGAGGACCTGATTCTCTACATCAGATGGAGAGGAGCGAATAAGCCATGATTGTTCTGACCGGCATTGCCATACTCATCCTGCTGCTTGTCATGGGACTCCCCGTGGCATTCTGTTTCGGCGGCGCAACGCTGTTCCTGGTGATTGCCCTTGACTACTCTCCGTTATTTCTTGTCCCTTATGGCTACTCCAGCATTGCCAGTGTAACGCTCTGGTGCATTCCGCTGTTCATTATTGCCGGCAGCATCATCAAGCGGGGAAAGATCGGCGATGCGCTGGTGGATTTTGTAGATCAGTTCATTGGGAAGATAAAAGGCGGCCTGGGAATTGTTACTGTAATCACCTGCGGCATTTTCGGCGCGATTGCAGGAAACGGCTCCGCCACGATGTCCGCGATAGGCTCCATCATGGCCCCCAAGCTCAGGGAAAAGGGGTATCCCCGGGGCATTTCCGCGTCCCTGATTGCCAGCGCCTCTGTTTTAGGACTGTTGATCCCTCCCTCCTCTGCACAGATTGTATATGCCTGGGTTTCGAATCAGTCTGTCCTTGCCTGCTTCCTGGCCACTGTAGTTCCCGGCATCATTCTGGCCATACTGCTGTGCATCGTCCAGGCGTTTATGATCAGAAACCTGGATATTCAATCCGGTTCCGCCGAGACGCCGCCCGCCAGCAGCGCTGCCGCCCCTTCCTTCCTTTCCAAAACAGGGCGGGCTTTTCCCGCGCTGCTTATGCCCGTTATTATCCTTGGCGGAATATACGGCGGCTTTATGACGCCGATGGAATCCGCCGCCATCGCCACTCTCTACTGCATTCCTGTGGCGATTTTCTTCTACCGGGGCATGAAGTTCCGGGAGCTGGGCGAGTGCCTGGTTGAATCCGGCAAGGCCTCTGGAAATGTGGCGGTTATGCTGATGACTGCGATGCTGTTCAGCCGGATACTGACCATGGAGAAAATTCCCGATGCGATGGTGAAGGCAATCACCGGCGTATCGACAAACAAATACCTGATTTTGCTGCTGGTGAACCTTCTGCTGTTTGTTGTGGGCATGCTGATGGAGGACGGCTGCGGCATCATGCTCTGCACGCCGCTCCTGCTCCCTGTGGTGCAGGCTGTTGGGGTAAGCCCCATACAATTCGCGGCCATCATCGGCGTAAACCTCGGCATGGGGCTGATTACGCCGCCCACCGCACCGCTGCTGTATTTCGCCTCTCAGGTGGGCGATGCGCCCATCGGTGAAATGCTGAAGCCGACCATGACATTTATCCTGTTCGCCTGGCTGCCTGCCACCCTGCTCACAACCTACGTTCCCGCGTTGAGTCTGACCCTGCCCCGCCTGATTATGGGCATTACCCCATGAGCAGAGGCATTTTTCCGGGAGCCGGATTCCTTCTCCCGGGCGATATCGGAAAGGCAGCATAATGTCCGGCAGAAAGAAAGGCATCCTGCTGGCCGTGGCCGGAGCCGGGCTCTGGGGCGTGTTGGGCGTTCCGGTCAGAATTCTCACCAGGCATGGTTTAGGCGCTGTCGAGCTCTCTTTTATCCGCTGCCTTGCGGCCGGACTGTTTTACTGGGCCTTTGCCGTCGTGACGGCACCCGGGAAAATACAGCACAGCCCGTCAGCCCTGACTGCCGGCGGGCTTTACGGGCTGCTGGTATACGGCGGGGCGTTTACTGCATACAATTATTCAATTGCCCATATCCCGGTGGCTGTTTCCACGACGCTGATGTTTTTGTGCCCCATATGGGTCTTAATTGGCAGCTGGTGCTTTTGGGGCCATAAGGCCGGCGTCTTTCAGCTGCTCGCCACGCTGGCCTGCCTCCTGGGCACCGCCCTTGTCTCCGGCTTTTTTTCCGCAAAAACCATGAACCTGAGCGCTCTTGGCGTTCTCGCCGGTATCTTCAACGGTATCGGCGTGGCCCTCCGCATTCTGCTTCCCAAATACCTGGCCGGGAAATACAGCGGGGAAACGCTGCAGGTTTATGGGTTTCTGGGTTCGGCCCTCTTCCTGGGCATCTTATCGGACAAAGCCGGCATGCAGGCCGCTTTCAGCGGCGGCGGGCTCGGGGAGATGCTGGCGGCGCTGGCCCTGGCCTGTCTGGTCTGCACGCTTGCCGCCAACGTTATGTTTGTGCAGTCCGGCTGTTACATCTCATCTGTAGAAAGCAGCATCCTTTCCTCGACAGAGGTGGTGGTAGGCAGTCTGATGGGGCTGCTGGTCTATGGGGAAAGGCTTGCGCCCTCTCAGGTCTGCGGAATGGCACTGGTGGTGGGAGGCGCCATTGCCTCCCAGCTTGGACGCCATCGGGACGGCGGCGCATAACGAAGAAACGGGCCTGTTTGGGGTTCCCATTCTGCTGGCCTGCTTCCGCCCCTGTGGAGCCGCGGCAAATGCCCCGCCGTTTCAAACCGCCGTCCCAGGCAGACAGCATGAACCCCTCCGTTTTTGCAGGCAGGCTAAGGCCGGGGCAGTGCCCCGGCCTTAGCCTGTAAATTGCCTGCACCTTTCAAGAACGGCATCCAGCAGCTGTGCTTTTTGCTCCGCAGGACAGGAAAGTGCACCAATTTTTTCCAAAACCGTCTGTGCGTGAAGCAGCGCAGACCGTCCGGCAAGCTCTTGCCGGGCCTGTTCTGTCTCGGGAGTGTGTACGATTATCTGAATGTCCCTGTCCGTAGATCCGATGGTTTCAGCCTCCCTTCCCATTGCTCATATCGCAAGCATATGCGGCGGCCTCCGCCTCATATGCGTGTTCCGCAGCAGAATCTGACCGGTGGGTCATCCGCGCCGGCGTCCGGACTTACGCGTCCAATCCGCTGTGACGGCCGAAAATCCCGGTCTGCATGCCGCATTTACCGGGTTCATATAATGCACCGTAATCTGTATGGGCGGAGGCGGTGCCGATTGAAACAGACGGAGCAGTTTGTCATCTATTCCCGAAAGTCGAGATTTACAGGAAAAGGCGAAAGTATTGAAAACCAGATTGAAATGTGCCGGCAGTACATTCGGCTTCACTTCGGAGACACCGCCGCGGACGGGGCTCTGGTTTTCGAGGACGAGGGCTTTTCCGGCGGTTCGCTGGAGCGGCCCCAGTTCAAACAGATGATGGTGGAAGCGGAAACGGGAAGCTTCCGGGCGATTGTCGTCTACCGTCTGGACCGAATCAGCCGCAACATTGGGGACTTCGCCAGGCTGATCGAACAGCTCAATGCCATGGGGATTGACTTTATCTCTGTGAAAGAGCAGTTCGACACCTCCTCGCCTATGGGACGGGCCATGATGTATATCTCCTCTGTTTTTTCGCAGCTGGAACGGGAGACCATTGCCGAGCGGATTCGGGACAATATGCACGAGCTGTCTAAAACAGGGCGCTGGCTGGGAGGGGTGACGCCCACCGGATACGCCTCGGAGAGCGTTTCCCATATGACCATCGACGGCAAAACCCGCAAGGCCTGCAAACTGAAGCTCCTCCCGGATGAAGCGGACGTTGTGAAATTGATTTTCGAAAAATTTCTGGAAACCGGATCCCTGACAAAAACGGAAACATATCTGCTTCAAAAGGGGTGCACCACCAAAAACGGCAGGCAGTTTACCAGATTCGCAGTCAAGGGCATTCTTTCCAATCCGGTCTATCTGATTGCGGACGAAGCCGCTTATCAATACCTCACGGAGAATCGGGTGGATCTCTTTGCGGAACGAAGCGGCTTTGACGGAGTTCACGGCATCATGGCCTATAACCGCACCTTACAGCAGTCCGGCAGGGCGAACCAGATCAGGCCTATGGAGGAGTGGATCGTCTCCGTAGGCCGCCATCCGGGCATCATCACGGGAGCAGTATGGGTAAAGGTCCAGGGGCTCCTGGCGCAGAATAAGTCCAAAAGCTACCGCAGGGCCCGCAGCAATACCGCCCTTCTCTCCGGTTTGCTGGTCTGCGGCAGCTGCCGCAGCTTCATGCGGCCCAAGGCCTCCCAGCGACGAAACGCCCAGGGCGAGCCGGTTTATACATATCTGTGCTCTATGAAGGAGCGCAGCCACGGACATGTCTGCAACATGTGCAATTGCAGCGGCAATCTGATGGACGCCGGCATCATGGCGCAGTTAAAAAGCCTCAGCGAAGACCGTTCCGATTTTCTCCGGCAGCTGGAACACAGCCGGCGGACGCTGGCGGGAAGCCGGCAGGGCGTCAGTAGGGACATCGCCAGGACTGAATCCGGCATTGCCGCCAATGAGGACGAACTCAAAAGGCTGGTATCCGCCCTGGGAACAGCCACAGGCACCTCCGCCGAAAGCTATGTTGTCCGGCAGATTGAGGAACTCCACAGCAGAGGCGAGGCCCTCAGGCGGCAGCTGCGTCAGCTGAAGGAGCTCGATGCTGGACACACCCTGAGCGATCTTGAGCTTGATGGCCTGGCGCAGGCGCTGGCCTCCTTTCAGGATACTGTGGACAGTATGACGGTGGAACAGAAACGGGCGGCAATCCGCGCATCCGTACATCAGGTGATCTGGGACGGCTCCCACGCCCATCTGGTGCTGCATGGCTCCAGCTACGAATACAAGTTCCCGGAAGCTACCGCCGGCATGGGGAACATCGCCACGGAGGACGGCGAAAGCGCGGCTTTCGACAGGGTTTGGGAACGGGGGAATCCGGAGCCGCCGGGAGAGGATAGCAAATGAAATCCTGATGTATTTCCGCGGCCAGAAAAAATTGCAGGGCGAGGTCTCCCTCTCCGACTCCATCGACACGGACAAGGAGGGCAACGCCCTGCAGCTGATGGACGTGGTAGGCGTAGACGACACCATGCTGGACGACATCAGCGACCGCGAAAACGCCCTGCGGCTGCGCCGGCTGGTGCGGGACTGCCTCTCCGCCCGGGAATCCGAGATCGTTCGCCTCCGCTATGGGCTGGGGGGCACGGTGCCCCTGACCCAGCGGGAAATCGCCGCCTCCTTCGGCATCTCCCGGAGCTATGTGTCCCGCATCGAAAAGCGGGCCCTGGAAAAGCTCCGGGAGGCCCTTCAGGACAGTCCGCCAACCAAGGCCGGCGGCATCCGGGAGTCCTCTTGAGCCCCGCGCCGCAAAGAGCCCGCCGGTCCTGCCTGGGCAGGACCGGCGGGGTGCAGTTATTCAGGTTCAGCCGGGGCCGTGTTCCCTCGGCGGCATGGCGGGAAATCCGCCGGAGCGGCGTTTCGCCGGTTTTGAAGCAGACCGGCGCTCAGCCGGCGTGCTCCGCCGCCAGAATCGCCTTCCTCTCCTCCACCTTGGAGGCGGGGCAGTCATACTCCCAGTTCCAGGGGTCCTTGCGGCAGGCCCCGTCGGCATAGGGCACAAACACGGAAATCACGCCGAAAACGCCCAGCAGCATGGGATACCACAGATAGGGAATGACGGTGATGGGCGTGGCCGTAATGCCGTAGGCCGCTGCCAGGGTGCAGGCCAGCAGGGTCTGTCCGCCGTGGGGGATGATACCCTGAACCACGCAGGAGAAGAGGTCCAGCAGAGAGGCCGTCCGGCGGGGGTCGATGTTGTACTGCCGGCTGACGTCTTTGGCAATGGGGTTGGCCACGATAATAGCCACCGTGTTGTTGGTGGTGGCGGCATCCGCCAGACCCACCAGACCGGCAATGCTGAACTGGGCGGTCTTGTTGCTTTTCATAATCTTTTGCATGTTGTCCACCAGCCACTGGATGCCTCCCTGCTCATTGACAATCTCCGACATGCCGGATACCAGCACCGCCAGATAGAAGCTCTGGTCCATGTCCTTGATGCCGGACCAGATGTGCTCGGAGTACTCAATAACCGTAAAGGAGCCGGTGACAACGCCCACCAGGCCCGCCGTGCCGATGCCCAGGGCCATCACCAGCATCACGTCCATGCCGGTAACCGCCAGAATCAGCACCAGGAAGTAGGGAATGACCTTGATGAGGCTGTAGGTCAGATCGCCCATGGTGGCGCTGGCGTCGGGACGGCCGAAGATGCACAGCAGTACCAGGGTCACCAGGGCCGCAGGCAGGGCAATGAGGAAGTTCAGGCGGAATTTGTCCTTCATCTCCACCCCCTGGCCCCGGGCGGCGGCAATGGTGGTGTCGGAAATCATGGAAAGGTTGTCACCGAACATGGCGCCGCCTACCACGGCCCCCAGCAGAATCATCATATCCAGTCCCGCCTTCTGGCCCACGCCTACGGCAATGGGGATGATGGCGGCAATGGTGCCCATGGAGGTGCCGCAGGCGGTGCTCATGAGCATGGCAATGATGAAGCAGCCCGCCACCAGGAAGGGCACCGGCACCAGGGACAGGCCCAGGTTCACCACGGCGTCCCGGCCGCCCATGGCGGTGGCGACGCTGGAGAACGCGCCGGAGAGGGCGAAAATCAGCAGCATGGTCAAATTGCCCTCGCTGCCTGCGCCTCTGGCAAAGACGGCGAATTTTTCGACAATTTTACCCTTGCCGTAGAAGAAGGACATCACCGCAGCAAAAAGTGTGGCGGTGACAATGGGGAAGCCCGCGAGGAACAGGATCAGCAGCAGTACGAAGGGCAGCAGCGCAAGGCCGTTGGCTTTCTTTGATTGTACCATAATGGTCTCTCCTTTTTCTCATAGGTTCCGGAAATACGGGGGCCGGAGGGATGTACCCGCAGCTCTTCCGCCGGTCCGGACCGGCGGAAGGAAAAACCTGCCGGGCCCGGCCTGCACGGAAAAAGCGGGATGAAGCCGTTGAAGGGTTCTCTTCTCCACGCCTCCTGGTCAGAGGGCGGCAAAGGCCTGGTCAAAATCGGCAATCAGATCCTCCGCATCCTCCAGGCCCACGGAAAATCTCAGCATACCATCGGTGATGCCCACGGCCTCCCGCACGTCTCTGGGAACCTTGACGTGGGTCATGGAGGCGGGATGCTGAATCAGAGTGTCCGGGTCTCCCAGGGACACGGCAATGGCGGGAATCTTCATGCTGTCCATCAGCTTTTTCGCCGCGTCGAAGGCGGACATGCCGTGAATCCGGTCCTTCAGCACGAAGGAGATCATGCCGGTATAGAGGCCGTTCATCTGCCGTTTAGCCACCTCGTGGTCCTTCCCCATGGACTCCAGGCCAGGATAGTAGACCTTCTCTACATAGGGGGAGGCCTCCAGATACCGGGCCACGGCCATGGCGTTCTCGCAGTGGCGGCGGACCCGGAGCCCCAGGGTCTTCATGCCCCGAACCACCAGATAGGCGCTGAAGGGCGTCAGCGGCGCGCCGCAGATTTTGCCCATGGCCCGGCTCCGAATCTCGGCAATGTCCTCTCTGGATCCTGCCGCCACGCCGCCGATGACGTCCCCGTGGCCGTTGATGTACTTGGTAATGGAGTGGACCACCACGTCGGCCCCCAGCTTCAGGGGGTACTGGATAGGAGGCGGGGCAAAGGTGTTGTCCACCACCACCCGGATGCCGGGGTGCCTCTCCTTCAGCGCGGCCACCGCGGCGATGTCGGTGATGTGCATGGTGGGGTTGGCGGGGGTCTCGAAGTAAATCATCTTCGTGTTGGGCCGGATGGCGGCCTCTACCGCCGTGATATCGGCGGTGTCCGCGAAGGAGGCGTCAATGCCCAGAGAGGGCAGAATCTCCCGCATGACCACGTCCGTGCAGCCATACACGGTGTCGCCACAGACCACGTGGTCCCCCGCCCGCAGCAGTCCCAGCAGTACGGAGCTGATGGCCCCCATGCCGGAGGCGGCGGCCACGGCGTCCTCGCTCCCCTCCAGCTGGGCGATCTTCTCCTCGAAGACCCGGACGGTGGGGTTCCCGGCCCGGGTGTAGTCATAGCCCGGGAGCTCGCCGCTGAACACGCCCATGGCGTGACCGGCGCTGGTGAAGGTAAAGGTGGATGTCTGGTAGATGGGGGTGGCCAGGGCGCCGTAGTCGGAGTCCCGCCGGGCCCCGGCGTGAATGGCCGTTGTATCAAAGCCCGCTCTGTCAAAATCAATGTTGCTCATAAATCGAATCCCTCCTGAAATCGTTGACATCCCTTTCTGGAATGCTTTCGGCAGACTATAAAGCAACTGTCATGCCAACCCAGCCGGGCCCTGTCCTGCAATCAGGACGCTTTTCCAAAAATGGGCAAAAAATAAACAGGCTAAAACAGGTTACAGCCCGTTTATAGCCTGTTAGAGGCTGCCAACCGGACGGTTCGGCAGCCTCTGTCAGGTTTCAAAGCTCCTCCCAGAGCTTCCGGTATTCCCCCAGGCCCTCCTCCGTCAGCCGGGAGCCGCCCCGGCCCGTGCCGGAGTCCACCCAGCCCAGTTCCTTCAGCTCCTCCAGCTCCCGGCGGAGGCGGCCCTCGGAGGCAGAGAAGCCCGCCCGCTCTAGGGCCTGGCGGAGCTGCTTCCGTCCCCGGGGCTCCATGGCCAGCAGACGCAGAAGCTCCCGCCGCAGACTCCGGGCGGAATCCCGGTCCGTCCCAAGCTCCCGGCGGCGGAGGGAGGCGGGGAGGTTTTCCGGCTCAATCACCGGCAGGTCCTGACAGCCCAGGTATTCCGCGCAGTTCCGCAGCTCCCGGATATTGCCGGGCCAGTGGTACTGAAGCAGCAACGCCTTGGCCTCCTCCGTCAGCATGAAGGACAGCCGCAGGCTGCTTTTGAATTCCTCCAGCATCAGCAGAATGTCCTCCCGCCTCTGCCGGAGGGGCGGCAGGGTCAGGGGCAGGGTGCCGATGCGGTAAAAGAGGTCGCTGCGGAACCGCCCGGCCTCCATCAGAGACGTTAGGTTCTGATTGGAGGCGCTGATGACCCGCACGTCAATGGGAATGACCCGGTCGCCGCCCACCCGCATAATCTCCCGCTCCTGAATCACCCGCAGCAGCTTGAGCTGGGTGCTGGGAGGCGTGCCCTCGATCTCGTCCAGGAAGATGGTGCCGGTGTCGGCCAGCTCAAAAAGCCCCGCCTTGCCCCCCTTCCGCGCGCCGGTAAAAGCCCCTTCCTCATAGCCGAAGAGCTCACTTTCCAGCAGACTGTCCGGCAGGGCGGCGCAGTTGACGGCCACGAAGGGCTTGCCGGCTCTGGCGGAACTGCTGTGAATGGCGTGGGCAAACAGCTCCTTGCCGGTGCCGCTCTCCCCGGTGATGAGCACGGAGGCATCCGTCCGGGCCATTTTCCGGGCCAGCTCCACCGTCCGGGTGATGGACGGGCTGACTCCGCAGATATCGGAAAAGCAGTACTTGGCCGTGTGGCCCCTGCCGTCTCCGGCGGGAGACGGCTCCTCCTCCCCGCCGGAGGCCGTCAGGGCGACATAGGCCCCCTGGTACTCCATACCCTGGGTGATAGGGACAATGCGGGCGGACATCTCCCCTGTCCCACAGCGGCAGGAGACCGGCAAACCCAGGGTCCGACAGCGCTCCAGAGCCTCGCCGGGCAGAAGGGCCTCCGCCGGCGTCCCCAGCAGCAAGGCCCTGGAAGTCCCCAGCAGCTCCGCTGCCTGAAAGCCGCAGTCGAAAATCTCCCCCTGTCCGTCCACGCCCAAAAGCCCCGTCCCCGGCAGGGCGTCGGACATCTGAATCAGGGTGGAGAGCCGCTGTTCCAGCAGCAGATTTTCCCGGACCAGAATGGAGAGCCCGGCGGAACCGCTGTGCTGCTTCTCGAAGAAGTCGAAGAAATGGCGGGTCCGCAGCACGTATTCGCAGCGGAGCTTGGCCGCCAGCTCCACGATGGTCTCGATGTCAATCTGCCGGGGCCCCAGATCAATGCACCTGGTCACAAACTCCGGCACCAGTCCCCGTTCCCCGGGGGTCACCGCCAGGGGGAGCTCCGGGCCTCGGCAGCCGGGGTACCAGGGGAGGAAGCTGATGTGTCCGTAGCCCGCCTGATAGAGCTGGGCGATGGTCTCCTCGGCCATGAATCTGGTGACATTCACCAGCAGCGCCCGGGTCCCCCTGGGGCAGCCGTTCAGCTCCAGCAGGGGCCTGCGCTGGAGACACAGGCCAATGGGAATCAGGTCCCGGCCCCGGAGCCGGGTCCGCCGCAGCTCCGAAAAGCTGGCGGCAGAGGCGGCGGAGGTCAGAAAAGCGTCCTCCTTCCAGGCGTCGTCCGCCCCGGCGTCGAACCCCTCCAGGTCAAAGGGCAGGACGGTGACTGCGTCACCGAAGACGCTGTGGAGCTGAGCGGTGTAGTCCGGAATGGAAGTCCGGTTTTCCACCAGTAGTTTTACAAGCTTTCTCATGCCGCCCTCCGTTCCCGGTTTCCTGTACTGTTGTTTTATCTTACCATACCCGGCGATACAACCGCAAGCCCCAGGCGCAGGCTGGGGCCCCGGCAGAAAAAGCTTGCATTCCGCCTGAAGCCGTGCTATGATAAATCTATCAATTTTATAAGGTCGTGAACCGGGGAGCCTGCGCAGGCAGGCTGAGAGGAAGCAGGGACCCGCGCAGGCTCAGAGAGCCCCGCGCCGGGAGTGCTTCGACCCGCAACCTGATTTGGGTAATGCCAACGTAGGGAGCCGTCACAGATCACGGCGCGCCGCCGCGCGTCCAGAGACTGCCCTCCCCCTCCCGGGAGGTTTTTTGTTTCCCGCATCAGGCAGACCCGGGTCCGCGATCCAGTCAAAGGAGGAGTTTCCTATGGGGAACCTGTTTGTCAGCAGCGAGGGCGGCCTAACCGCCGCGGGCTACGCCCTGTGTCTGGGCATTCTGATTCTCTGCCTGCTGGCGGGCTTCGCCCTGGCGGAAAACCAGGGGGCAAATAATCAGGGAGCAAAAAACCAGGGGGCAAATAATCAGGGAGCAAAAAACCAGGGGGCAAGCAATCAGGGAGCAAAAAACCAGGGAGCAAAAAAACGGGACGTCAAGCACCTGGCATACTGCGCCATGGCTCTGGCCCTGGCCTATGTGACCAGCTACATCAAGGTCTTCACACTGCCCTACGGCGGTTCTGTCACCCTGATGAGTATGCTGTTTATCGTGCTGATTGCCCATTGGTACGGCGTCAGGACCGGCGTTCTGGTGGGCTTTGCCTACGGCATCCTGCAATTCCTCCAGGAGCCCTATTTCCTGTCCCTGTTCCAGGTCTGCTGCGACTATGTGCTGGCCTTCGCGGCGCTGGGGCTGGCGGGGCTGTTCCGGAAGGGGAAAAACAGCCTCCCGGCGGGCTATCTGGCGGCCGTGCTGGCCCGGGGCGTGTTCCACTCCATCGGCGGTTACCTCTACTGGATGGACTACATGCCGGAGAACTTCCCCCAGGCCCTGCGGGACCTCTATCCCATTGTTTATAACTACAGCTATCTGCTGGCGGAGGGGGCCGTCACCGTGGCGGTGCTGAAGCTCCCGGCGGTAAGCCAGGCCCTGGAGCGCATCCGGAAAGCCGCCATATGAAGCCGGTCCGGCGGAAAATCCCCTCCGGTCAGACGAAGGACGCGCCCGCTGGGGCGCGTCCCTTTTTCCGCTCTCCCGGGGAAACCCGGGTTCTTTTTTCTCTACGGTTCACCAGCGGGACACAGGGCCCGGGAATCCGTCACCGCAGCAGCTGCCGCACCTGCTCCCGCTCCCCGCCTGTCAGCCCTGGGGTCTGGAGGGCAATGGCCTCTCTCAGCTCCCGCAGCAGAGCCCCGGCGTCCACCGTGTTCCGCAGCAGCCCGCCGCCGGCGGAGGGCCAGAGACTGCCGGAGCCGCCCAGCCGGTCGTACAGCGCGCCGTAGGCGGACTGCACCCCGGCCACCCAGCGGCGTCCCGCGTCAATGGCCGCCTGAGCGGCCCGGGCCTCCTCCCGGGTAGCCAGGGACAGCCGATCCAGCCCCAGCGCCGCGGCGGAAAGGCGGAACTGGGGCAGCGTCACGGTGTGCTCCCCGGCCTTCAGGGAAACGCCGCTCCGGGTCCGAAGCCGGGCGTTTCCGATGTCGGCGGACACCTGCACCGTCCCGCAGCCGCCGAACAGGCAGGCCCCGATGTCCGCCCCGGGGTCGCCTCCCAGAGCCTTGACAATCCGGGCGGTTCCGGCAATCCGGATGTCGCCGCAGGCCCCCTGGACGCCTGCGCCGATGGCGGCGGCGTGTCCGGCGGCCACGGCGGTGATCTTTCCGCCCTGGATGCTGATGCTGCCCACAGCGGCCCCCAGGCCGCCGCCGATGCCGGCCCCGCCGCCCTTCTCTCCGGTGGACTCCACCGTGCCCCCCAGTATGGTCACCGGGCCCATGGTTCCGTTCTTTCCCGCGCCGATGCCCGCGCCGCCTCCGTGTCCGGCGGCGGTCACCGCGCCGCCCCGAATCAGAATCCGGCTGGTCTGGTCCCGGCTGCCGCCGCTGTCCCGTCCGATGCCGGCCCCGCCGCCCCTGCCGATGGCGGTGAGGCTCCCCTCCGGCGTTCTGCCGCCGGCGGATTCGCCCCGGTCAATCCGAAGGGAGGTGCCCTCCCCCAGGGACAGGCCCGCGCAGCCCTCGCCGCTCTCAAAGAGGTTCCGGCTTCCGCTCTCCAGGGTCAGCGTCACGTCGTTCCCCCGGCCCAGGCTGAAGGCCCGGCCCTGGGACACCCGGCACACCACGCCCCCCAGGGCCAGCGCCAGGGTCCCGATGCCGTCGTCCAGGGCAATCCTGCCGCTGAAGGGGGTCTGACTGCTGTCCGTCCCCCGTCCGCCGGAGATGCCCGTCACCCGGCTGGAGCGGATGCACAGCGTGTGGGTGTGCTCCTCATAGGTCCAGTCCCGGCCCGCCTCGCCGCCGGTCACCGCGAAGGGGTTGGGGTACATGGAGCACTCCTCAAAGCACCCGGTGTGCTGGTTCCAGTGCAGATAGGCATACCGGGTTTTCGGCTGCCCGTTGGCGTCCCTGCCCCGCAGAACCAGAACGTGGACCGGAGCGCCCCGGTCTCCCCGGTCCAGCCACAGCCGCGCGGGGTCGCCGTTCAGCAGAGCTGCTTTCACCTGCCGCCCGTCGGCCTCCATGGAGGTGACCGCGGCCCAGCCCGGAAGCAGGGTCTTCCAAATCAGGTCAAAGGGCTTCAGCGCGGCCCCTTTGGGCCCGCTGACAACGGCCCCGTTTCCCGCCGCCAGTGACACGGGGCCCTCCAGAACCACGCGGACCGGCGGCGTTTCCTTCTCCGGGTTCTCCGCCAGCACCACGCCGCCGCCGGTCAGGCGCAGCGTGTTGGAGGCATCGCCCCGCAGCCCGCCGATACGGACGAAGCCGCCGCCCTCCAGCGTCAGGCCGGCCCCCGGCCCCATGCGGATTTCTCCCAGGACATTCCTGCCGAAGACCGCCGCCTGAGACTGACCATCCGTATGCAGCACCGCCGCCTGCACATTCTGGAGGGTCGCCGTTCCGCCTCCGGCCAGCCGGAGAACGGGCAGCTCCTCCCCGGTTCCCAGCAGCACCGCCGTTCCCTTCACGGTCAGCACTCCCGTCCCCTCATCCCAGGACACGGCGGAGAGGTCCCGGCCCAGCACCCGGACGGGGCCGCAGTCCAGAACGGCGGTCTTTTCGCCGCCTGCGGCCTCCCCTGCCGCCGCCGGGTTCGACCGCCCGTTCATGGGCTCCGGCTCCGGCCCGGCCCCAAGGGTCTGGTGAAGCTCCAGCTGATCCAGCAGGCTCAGCAGGGCCATGTCCAGGTCCATGCGTCCCATCTGGGACAGGAGGGCCAGCAGGACTTCCAGGTCCATCAGGGTCACGGTCTCCCCCGTCAGCAGCAGATTCGTCATAAAGGTCTCCATCCCCGGCGCCGTGCCGCCGGTGAACTGGGCCTGAAAGTCCTCCAGACTGGTAAAGGTCCCATGGGTCAGCTCCTCCACAGCCTCGTCCACCGACAGGCCCTCGCCCATTTTCTCCAGCAGCTGCCCCAGGCCCTCCAGCGCCGCCGCCGGGTCCTCCGGCGCTCCGGCGATGACGGACCCCAGATACAGCGCCGCCAGATAGGCGGCGGCTCCGCCGTTTTCCAGGGGCCGGTCCATCAGCGCCGCCAGGATGTCCGCCGCGCCGGCGCTCTGGTCCAGCCCCAGGGCGGACAAAATCTTCTCCGGGGTCAGGTCCTTCTGCCCCAGGGCCTCCGCCAACCAGTCCGGCAAGGGCTTTTCCGGCTGTCCGCCGGAGGACGCCTCCGCGATGGCGGCCAGAAGGCCGTCGGCTCCGTCCCCCTCGCCGTCCAGAAACAGCCGGGTCCCGCCGGACACGGCGCTGCTCAAAATGCGGTCGATCTCCTCCGCCAGCCGGAGAAACTCCGTCTGAAGGGCGTCGGGGTCCCCTCCGGCGGCGGCCTGCCGGGCCGTCTCGGCCATTCGCTCCAGACTGTCCCCCGCCGCCGCCAGGGCGCTCTCCCCGGTCTGAAGCGTCCGGCGGCTCTCCCGAATCTGCTGCTCCGCCTGTCCGGCCCTGGTCAGCAGCTGCCGCAGAGTCTCCGAGACGTTCAGCCCCGTCTTCTCCCGGACCGGCTGGCTGCCGGCGGTTTTCTCCGTCCGTCCGGCGGTCTGCCGCCGGGCCACGGCAAATCCCCGGTTCCTCTGTATCCTCAGCTCGCTCATTGAACACGCCCCCTTCGCCCAAACATCCGCTTTCTTTCCTGCTGCCGCCGCTGCCTGAAAACCGGTATGTACCAATTTTCAGCCGCGCCGGCTGTATATTAGTTTTATCGGCACTTCGGCAGGGAAAATAAGGAACCCCGGGCCCGGCGCTTTCTCGCCGGGTCCGGGGTTCTTTTTCAGGATGTCTCCAGAAAGCCGCTGAGGTTCTCCCGGGTCACCTGGCGGTAGGGCAGCCACACATAATGGCTTTCCTCCAGCTCCACCGCCCCGGCGGGGTCCTCCCCGTTGTACAGGGCCAATGCCAGCTTCAAAATGGCCTGGGCCTGGCCCCGGCTGTCGTTGAGGACGGTGCCGTACAGCTGCCCGGCCTCCACCGCCTCCAGAGCCGGGGCGGTGGCGTCGATGCCCACAATCATGGGCCAGTCCTCCAGGGGCCGCCCCGTCTCGCTGAGGGCGTCGATGGCCCCCAGGGCCATGTCGTCATTGTTGGAGAGGATGACCTCAATCTGATCTCCGAAGGTCTCTATCCACTGCATCATCCGGGCGGCGGCCTGGGCCCGGTTCCAATTGGCGGTATCCCGGGCCAGGCGCTCCACCTCCACGCCGCCGTTGGTAATGGCCATGACGCTGTACTCCGTCCGCAGCAGGGAGTCCTGATGCCCCGGCTCCCCCTCCAGCATGACATACTGGAGCACGCCGTCGCCGCTGCGGTCCCAGCGGGCCGGGTCCGCCTGCCAGGCGTCCAGCACCAGCTGCCCCTGAAGGGCGCCGCTCTCCTGGGCGCTGGCCCCCACATAGAAGGACTTTTCCCACCGCCGGATATCCTCGTCCACCGGCTGGCGGTTGAAGAAAATCACAGGCGTGCCCTCGGCCTCCGCCTTGTCCACAATCACCGCCGCCCCTGTCCGGTCCACCATATTGATGCACAGCACATCGCAGCCCCGGGCCAGGAAGCGGTCCACCTGGCCCATCTGGGTGGTCTGGTTGTGGCGGCTGTCGGAGACCAGCAGCGTGATTTTCTGGCCGATGCGGCTCTCCTCCTCCTGGACCAGCTGCTCCAGGTCCTTGGCCATGATGGAGATAAAGGTGTCGTCCTGGGAGTACAGGGCCACCCCCAGCCGCAGGCTGCTGTCCTCGCTCTTTTCGCCTCCGCAGCCGGACAGCAGCGCCAGCGCCAGCGCCAGCGCCGCCCAGCGGCGGACCCCCTCAGGACGTGACGGGAAACAGCAGCTTTTGATTCTCAGGCGCATAGATATCCTCCCCTCGCACAATGGAAAAGGGCAGCGGGTCCAGCGGCCGGGAGCGCTCCCGAAGGGCCTGCACCGCCTGCCGGACGGCCAGATACCCGGCGGCGTAATCGCTCCAGGCGGCGACGGCGGCAATGGCCCCCCGCTCCAGCTGGGCGGTGACGGCGGTGGAGGCCCCCACGCCGTAGAGGGCAAAGCCCTCCGCCCCCTCCTTCCCGGCGGCGGCCCGCCGGGTGGCCCCGTCCTCAAAGGTCATGACCCACGCCGGCGGCGCGTCCTCCGGCAGGGCCGTCCCCCGGACCGCCGGAACGCCTGCCGCCGTCAGAGCCTCCAGAGCCGCCTCCAGCCGGGGGGCCGTCTCGGGGCAGTCTCCGCTGTTGTCCAGCAGCAGCACGTCTCCGCCGCTCCAGTCCTCCAGCAGGGCTTCCGCCAGCCGGCGGCCCACCTCGCCGTTGTCCGGCGCCGCCGTGCCGGCGGAGCCCTCCATGGCGCACTCCAGCGTCACCACCGGACACGGAACCGCCAGCCGGTCCACGGCGGACCGCAGGGCCTCCGGGTCGGCGGGGACGGCAATCACGGCGTCTGCGCCGCCCTCCGCCTCCCGCCGCAGCAGCTCTTCCTGCTCCCTGGTGTCGTTGGGCACGGTGAGGGTGAGCCAGCGCAGCTCCGCGCCCAGCTCGTCTGCCGCCTGCTCCATCCCCTGGCGGGCCGCGTTCCAGCCGGAGCTGTCCGTGTCCCGCAGCAGCACGGACAGGGCCAGCAGCCTGCCGTCCTCCCGCTCCCGCAGCAGCTGGGGGGCCAGCAGCGTGAGAACCGCCAGAAGGCCCAGCAGGCTCAGCACCGCAATGGCCGGAAGGCCTGTTTTCTTCATTCTCATTCCTCCCCCTGCCGGAACCGGGCGGCCTCCCCCTCCGTCAGCGCCGGCAGGCGGATACGGACCAGGGTGCCCTCGTCGGGCTCGCTGAAAATGGTCAGGCCGTAGCTCTGCCCAAAGGTCAGACGGATGCGCTGGTGGACGTTCCGGACCCCGGTGCCGGAGCCGCTGGTCTGGACCTCCCCCTCCCCGCTGAGGAGGGACGCGGCCGTCTCAGGCCGCATGCCCAGTCCGTTGTCCTCCACGTCGATCACCAGGTCCTCCCCCTCCCGATAGGCGGTGACGGAGATGAGCCCGTCGTCCTCTCCCCCGGCCATGCCGTGGTAAATGGCGTTTTCCAGAATGGGCTGGACAATCAGCTTCAGGGTGTACAGCCTTTCGGCGCCCTCCCGGGCCTCGATCCGGGTGTCGAACTGGTTCTTGTAGCGAATCTGCTGGATGTTCATGTAGTGCCGGGCGTGCTCCAGCTCGTCGGACAGGGGGATGATGTTCTTCCCCCTGCTCAGGGAGATGCGGAAGAACCGGGCCAGGGAGGTGACCATCTGAATGGCCTCCTGCTGCTGGCCGGACTCCGTCATCCAGATCACCGAGTCCAGGGTGTTGTAGAGAAAATGGGGGTTGATCTGGGACTGCAGGACCTCCAGCTCGTTGCGGCGCTTCTGCTCCTCCTGGCGGATGATGTCGTCCATCAGGTGGCGCATGGTGGAGACCATGGAGCGCACAGACCGGCTGAGGTGCTGGAGCTCATAGCAGCCCCCCACCTCGATCTCCGCCGCCTCTCCCCGGTCCAGGGCCTTGACGGCCTGGTCCAGACGGCGGATGGGGTCGGAGATGCGGGCGGAAATCAGGATGTTCAGAAAGGCCATGAGGAAAATGGCGAAGCACAGCAGGAAGCACCCGAACACCGGCAGCTGTACGGAGGTGTCCCAGCTGTCCGCCGGGGCCACGCCCACCAGCTTCCAGCCGGTATAGCCCACGGTCTTCACCGTGACCTGCCGGGACTGGCCCTGAAAGCGCTCGTTATGGCTGCCGTCCCGGTATCCGGCGGCGGTCCGGTTGTTCTCCTCCAGCAGTCCCGCGTAAATCAGCTGCTGCCGGGGGTGGTAAATCAGCTCGCCGTCCCCGTCAATCAGGTAGAGATACCCGCCCCGGCCCAGGGTCACGTCCCGGCAGACCTGCTCGATGCCGCTGAAGCCCATGTCCACCAGCAGCACGCCGGCCTCCGTCACGCCGTCCCGGGTCAGCTCCACGTGATGGCTCAGGGAGACCACCCAGCGGTAGGGCGTTTCCGGGTCCTCAAAGATGTTCTGAACGTGGGGCGTGGAGAAGTGCAGATTCTCCATGTTCTGGCTGGCCGCCCGAAACCACTCGCTTCCCGCCGGGTCGGCCCCGGCCTTCAGCCCCGCCAGGGGCACGGAGGACACCAGGCCGCCATGACTGTCGAACACGGAGAGGGACACCAGATCGTCCCGGTTCTCCTCGTAGAGCAGGCCCAGCGCCTCCGTATAGCTGCCCTGGGCCAGGTCGGTATTTTTGATGACCCGGTAGTAGACCGTGTCGGCAATGCGCATCATCCGCCGGAGATAGCTGTCCAGATTCAGGTTGGCCTGGGCCAGAATTTTCTGGCTGTTCTCCGCCACAATCTGTTCGTTGACGGCGGAAAAGCGCCAGATGAAGCTGACCCCCATCAGCAGGATGCCCACGGCCGCCGCCGCTGTGAAGGACAGGGAGAGGACCATCTGGATGCTCATTTTGCGGTACCGCTGGGCCCACTGGGCCGTCAGCCTGCGGAAAAATCTCATCAGGTCCCCTCCTCTCTGCTTTTATTCCTTCCGAACTGAAAGATCGGAAGGAATATAAGCCATGTTTTTCGGTTGCCGCCGCTTAGGGCGGCGAGAAAAACGGCTTCTAATCAAATAATATCTGCTTGTCACGGCTTCAGCCCTGCCCGGAATTTTGACGGGGAGACGCCGAAGCTCTTCTTAAAGACATAGCTGAAATAATTGGGGTCGGAGTACCCCGTCCGCTCCGCCACCCGATAGGTCTTCTCGCCGGTCTCCCGGAGCAGGCGGGCCGCCTCCTCCATGCGGACCTGGGTCACGTAGGCGGTGAAGGAGATGCCCACCTCCCTCTTGAACAGAGTGGAGAAATAGGTGGGCGAGAGGTGAATGTGGGCGCAGAGGGACTCCACGCTCAGGTCCTCGTCGGCGTAGTGCCCGGCGATGTAGTCCTTGGCCCGGTCCACCAGCCGCCAGGCCATGTCCGTTCTCCGGCGGCCCAGCTGCTCGTGAAGCCGCAGGCAGCGCTCCTCCAGCCAGCCCTCCAGCTCCTCCAGATTGGAAAAGTCGCTGATGGATACCGCGCCGGTGAAGCCGGGGCCGAACACCTCGTCCACCTCCACGCCTGCCGCCCGGGCCAGCCGCAGCAGGCAGGTCACCAGCTCCAGCAGAAACAGCTGCCCCTGATGCAGCGCCAGACCCGCCTGGGGAATGCGCCCCGTCAGGACCCGCACCATCTGCCTCACCTGCTCCGGGGTCCCCATCTTGACGGCGGAGGACAGGGTCCGCTGGTCCTCCTCTCCAAAGGACAGGGCGGCGGTGGCCTTGGGCTCCAGGTCCCCGATGTAGATGACCCGGCTGCTTCCCATCAGCACCCGGTAGTCCAGGGCGGACCGGGCTCCCTCCATGCTGCGGTGGAGCTCCTCCGCCCCCCGGCAGGGCAGGCCCACGCCGGTGGTCAGGGGGATGCCCAGATAGCTTTGGGACAGCCAGCTCAGCCGCTCCAGCTCCTCCAGCAGGTGGTAGAGGCGGTCCTCCCCCTCCAGGCGCACCAGCAGGGCCGGCATGTCCCCGTAGAGCACCACCCGGCTCTGTCCGCCCTCCAGACTGAAATGCTCGCTGAGGAAGGACTGGACCGACAGCAAAAGCAGCTCGTCCCGCCCCAGAATGTCCACATGGACCAGGGCGGCGGTCCACAGGCCTTCCGGCAGGTCGATCTCATACCGGGCGGCCTTCTCCCGGACCTGGTCCGGCCGGAGCTGCCCGCTCAGAAGCCGGGTATAGAAGATTTCCCGGAGAACCGGCAGGCTCTCCTCATAGCGGCGGCGGAGGGTCTCCATGTCCCGCCGCTCCATGCGCTGGCGGTCCAGGTGCTCCCGGAGGCGGGTGAGGACCTCCCCCAGCTCCGGGGCGTTGATGGGCTTGAGGATGTACTCGAAGACCCCCATGCCCACCGCCTGCCGGGCATACTCAAAGTCGTCAAAGCCGGAGAACACCACCAGCCCCGCCCCGGGCAGGGACATCCGCAGCCGGCGGCACAGCTCCAGACCGTCCATAAAGGGCATCTTGATGTCGGTCAGCACCACGTCGGGCCGCAGCTGCTCCGCCAGCTCCAGGGCCTCCTCTCCGTTGGCGGCCTCCCCCACCAGGGAAAAGCCCAGAGAGGCCCAGTCGATTTTCCGGCTGATGCCGGTGCGGATTTCCGCCTCGTCGTCAGCCAGCAGCACCCGGTATGTCCCCATGAAAACGCCCTCCTTCCAGCCCGCGAAACAGGCGGGTCCTTTCTCCAGTATAGCCGGAATTCCGCAGTTTGAAAAGAGGGGCCGGCGTGCGCCGGCCCCTTTTCCCGATCTGTCGGATATGCTCTTCTTACTTCTTCCCGATCTGTCGGATATGCTCTTCTTACTTCTTGGCCAGATACTTCCGCAGGTCCAGAGCGACGGCCACGATGATGACCAGGCCCTGAGCGATGAAGGTGTAGGCGGGGTCGAAGCGGAGGAACTGGAGGCAGATTTTCAGAACCTCGAACACCAGCACGCCGATGAGGATGCCGGAGACCTTGCCCACGCCGCCGTTGACGGACACGCCGCCGATGGTGCAGGCCGCGATGGCTTCCAGCTCATAGCCCTGGCCGGTAGCCGTAGACGCGCCGCCGGCCTTGGAGCCGATCAGGAAGCCCGCCAGGGCGTACATGACGGCGGCCAGCACGTAGATGCGGATCAGGGTGGCGGGGACGTTGACGCCCGCCACCTGAGCGGCGTTTTCATTTCCGCCGATGGCGTACATATATTTGCCGTGGCGGGTCTTGTTGTACAGGAACCACATGAACAGGCCTACCAGCAGGGCGGGGAGCAGCAGATAGGGGAGGAGGCGGCTCCAGCTGCCCAGGACGCCGCTGAAGAAGTTGCCGCTGGCCAGGGCCCGGTAGCTCTCCTTGAAGCCGCCGATGGGCTGGTTGCCGGTGATGATCTGGCAGATGCCGTAGACCAGGGTCTGCATACCCAGGGTGGCGATGAAGGGGGGAACCTTCAAAAAGGCGATGACGCAGCCGTTGACCGCGCCGAAGCAGGCCATGATAGCCACGGTGATCAGCAGAGCGAATACCCAGTGCATGTCGGGCATCCAGGGGAAGACCCGGGCGCTGTAGTCCAGGGTCTGCTGCATCATGGCGGCGAAGCAGGCGGCCAGACCCACCTGGCGGCCGGCAGACAGGTCCGTGCCCTTGGTAATCAGGCACCCGGACACGCCGCAGGCGATGATGAACCGGGGGGCCACGTTGGAAATCAGGTTGCCCGCATTGTCTTTGCTGATAAAGTTCTGGCTGTTGGCCGCAGTGATGATGGCCAGCAGGATAATCAGGAACACAATGGCGTGATCGGAAACAAATTTGACGGCGCTGTTGGAGTTCAGCGTCCTTCCTTTAATTTCTCCCATGTTGTTCTCTCCTCCTTATTCAAACTGGGTGGCCAGAGCCATGATGTTCTCCTGGTTGGCCTCCGCCCCGTCGATGAAGCCGGTGACCCGGCCGTCGCACATGACCATGACCCGGTCGGACATGCCGATGAGCTCGCTCATCTCCGAGGAAATCATGATGACGCTCTTGCCCTGCTTGGCCAGCTCCGCGATGATGCAGTAGATTTCGTATTTCGCACCCACGTCGATGCCCCGGGTGGGCTCATCCAGAATGAACACATCCGGGTCGTTGGCCAGCCACCGGCTGATCAGCACTTTCTGCTGATTGCCGCCGGAGAGGGACTGAATCTGCGTCTTGGAGGAGGGGGTTTTGATGGAGAGCTTGGCCACATTGTCCTGCACCAGCTTCTCAATCTTCCCGTCGTCCAGCATAATTCCGCCGATGAGGTACTGGTTCAGCGAGGCGATGGATACATTGTCCGCAATGGAGAGAACGCCCAGGATGCCGGTGGCCCGGCGGTCCTCCGTCAGCATGGCGATGCCGGCGTTGATGGCGTCCTTGGGCTGGCTGATTTTCAGCTCCCGGCCCTGATAGGTAATCTTGCCTGTGGTGTGGCTCCGGAGGCCGAACAGGCCCTCCATCAGCTCCGTCCGCTGGGCGCCCACCAGACCGGCCACGCCCAGAATCTCGCCCTTGCGGACCTGGAAATTCACATGGCGGAAGCTCTTGGGGTTGATGGAGGTGAAGTCCTCCACCTCGAATACCACCTCGCCGGGGACATTCTCCCGCTTGGGGAAGAGGTTGGAGAGCTCCCGGCCCACCATCTTGGTGATGATGAAGTCGGTGGTCAGGCCCTTGGCGTCCCAGGTGCCGATATACTGGCCGTCCCGCATGATGGTGACCTCGTCGCTGATGCGGAGAATCTCGTCCATTTTGTGGCTGATGTAGACGATGGAGACGCCTTTCTCCCGCAGCTCGTTTACGATGGTGAACAGGGCTTCCACCTCGGCGGCGGTGAGGGAGCTGGTGGGCTCATCCAGAATCAGGACCCTGCAGTCGGCGGACACGGCCTTGGCAATCTCCACCAGCTGCATCTGAGACACGCTGAGGCTGCCCAGCTTGGCCCTGGGGTCGTAGTTCAGGTGAACCTCCTCCAGAACCTTGGCGGCGTCCGCGTACATTTTTTCGTGGTCCACCATAATGCCGTGCTTCATGGGATAGCGGCCCACATAGATGTTCTCTCCGATGCTCCGCTCCGGAATGGGCTGAAGCTCCTGGTGCACCATGGCGATGCCCCGGTTCAGGGCGTCCAGGGGGCCCTTGATCTGGACCTTTTCCCCCTCATAGACAACCTCGCCCTCGTCCATGTGATAGATGCCGAACATGCACTTCATCAGTGTGGACTTGCCCGCGCCGTTCTCTCCCATCAAGGCGTGGACGGAGCCGGGCCGGAGCTTCAGCTGCGCGTGGTCCAGCGCTTTCACGCCGGGGAACGTCTTCACCACGCCCGTCATTTCCAAACGATATTCTGACAATTTACTGTTCCCCCCTTGATTGTTGTATCCCTTTTCCATAACCGGCGGCGGGACCGTTCCCTCCGTCAGCTATGGAAAAGGGGGTGCGTGCGCCTGCGCACACGCACCCCGGACTCTCATTTCGGTTTGATGTCTGCCGGAAATCAGCCCATGAAGTCGCCCACGTTGTCGGGAGTCACCTTCACATAGTCGACATACACGCTCTGCTCGCCGGCGGCGTAGGTCTTGCCGCCCAGCAGCAGTTCCATCTGCTCCACAGCCGCGGTGGCCTGGCCCACGGCGTCGTTCAGCACGGTGCCGGTCATGTTGCCGGCCTTGACCTCGTTCAGAGCGGCGTCCAGAGCGTCCACGCCCACCAGGTAGATGTCCTCGTTGACCTTCCGGCCGGCGGCCTGGATGGACTGGAGGGCGCCGATGGCCATGTCGTCGTTGTTGCAGAAGACAACCTCAATCTGATCGGAGAACTGAGCCAGGTCGTTGGCCACGATCTCCTGGCCGCGCTCGCGCATCCAGTCGCCGCGGGTCAGGTTCAGCTCCTCAACCTCCATGCCGGCGTCGGTCAGAGCCTTGACGGAGTACTCGGTGCGGTACTGAGCGTCCACGTTCTCGGGGTCGCCCTGAACCATGATATAGGAGATTTTTCCGTCGCCGTTGATGTCGCCCTTGTTGGGGGTGTCCAGAATCAGCTCGCCCTGCATGGTGCCGGACTGGCGGGCGTCGCAGCCCACGTAGACCAGCTTGTCATAGACGGCCATCTGCTCGGGAGTGGGCTCCCGGTTGATGAGCACGGTGGGGATGCCGGCAGCCTGCACGGTGGCAATGATCTGGTCCGCCGCGGAGGTCATGACCGGGTTGATGATCAGAGCGTCCACACCCTGGGTGATAAAGGTATTGATCTGCTCATTCTGTTTGGCCTGGTCATTGGCGCCGTCCGCCGTGGTAACCTTATAGCCCTTGCCTTCCAGAATCTCCTGGAGGGCGTTGCGGTAGGTGGTCATGAAGGCGTCGGTGAACTGGTAGATGCACACGCCGATGGTGCCGGCCTCGGCGGGAGCCTCGGGGGCGGGTTCGGGGGTGCCGGCGGGTTCCTGAGTCTGCTGCTGGTCGCCGCCGTTGGTGTCGGCGGGCTTGTCCCCGCCGCCGCAGGCGGTCAGCAGAGCCAGCATCATCACAGCGGCAAGAAGCAAGGCAAGAGTCTTTTTCATCGTAGTTCCTCCTCATTCTTTTTGTGGGGCGGAAAGGCCTGGGAAAGAGCCGGGAAAGGTCTGTGCCCCACACCGTTTCCTATTTTAACGGGGAACGGCCGAAAAAACGATAGAAAATTCTTGGAAAATCTATAAAAAAACTAAGAACCTATAGCAAGCATTAAAATTCCCGGCAAACGGGCCGGCCCCTGCAACCCCCGCAGGGGCCGCCGCCCTGGGCGGCCCGCCGGCAGCAATGATGAAGGCTGCTATATATTCACCGCCTGGGGATGCCGGAGGGGCGGAAATTTTTTCCACCGCCGGACAGGAAGATGCACGCCTCTCTCAGAGTCTGTTTAAAATCCGGCGGAGTGCCGGAGTGGGGCAGATTTTTTACCCAATGGGCATGTGATATCCGTAAGGCGGCAGAGCCGCCAACGGCTATCCAATTGTCGGGCAAGGCGGTTTGACGCAGGAATCCTGGCGGATTTCAAGTCAAACCAACGCTGCACCGGCGGAAAAAGATGCCCTGTGACGGCGTTTCGACGGATTTTAAACAGGCTCTCAGGCCCCGCGCCCCCGGGCCTTTGTCCGGAAGGGGTTTTTGGCAATGCGGGAGGGGCCCGGATGGGTCCCTCCCGCACGGTCTTCCATGATTTCTCAGCTCCGGTCCGTCATTCTGCCCGTCTCAAAAAACCGGTCGATTTTCTGCTTGATGTCGTCGGGCTTCAGGTATTTCAGCAAATAGCCCGCCGGCTTCAGGGACAGCAGCGTCCGCACCAGCTCCGGGTCGCTGCGGCCGGTGAGGAAAATCACCGGGATATCTGCGAAGGCCTCTTCGGAGCGGAGCATTTCCAGGGTCTGTTTCCCGTCGCAAACCGGCATCTCATAGTCCAGCAGCACCAGGTCCGGCCGGTTCAGGGTGATGGCCCGGATGGCCGCCACGCCGGACTCCGCCATGTCAACCTTGTATTCCTCCCCCAGCAGCTTTTTCATGGCCTGGCGGATGGTGGCGGAGTCGTCCACCACCAGAATCTTCTTTCTGGGGTTGGCCTCCTCCTGGGCCTCCTTTTTCTCCCGCTTCGCCAGATACTTTTCCACTTCCTCCATGGCGTTCTCCGGCTCCAGAGGCGTGGCGCTCTCCCCCTGCTCCAGCAGATGGGGGGCAATGACGCAGTAGGAGAAATAACCCGCGCCGCCGGTGTTGAACAGCAGGCTGACCTGGGGCTTCTCCCGCTGGAAAATCTTCCGGAACTGGCCGTAGGTCAGGAGGTTTTCCTCTTTCAGCTCGTAGTCCTCCCCGTCGGGATAGTGCTCCATCACCCGGCCCACGAACTGCCGGACGGTATACCGGGCGGCATTGACCAGCATGGTGTCCAGCTTGTTGGTCTGGAGACCCAGGACCTTGCCCACGGTGTTAATCAGCAGTTTTTCCTCGAAGACCATCAGGATTTCCTGCCGCTTCTCACCGCCGGCCCCGTAGACCAGGCGGCAGTAGACGCCCCTGCCGAACTTCTCGCCGCCATAGGCGTCGCTGACCATCTGGGACTCTAGCTGGAACATGTCGAACACCAGCTGAATGATGACCTTTTTCAGGGCCGCCACCTCCTCGCTGGGCAGAAGGTGCTCCCATTTGCTCACCTGCTCCCCGGTGATGGCCTGGTCCTCCGTCAGCGTGTGGCCAATCAGCCACCCGGCGCAGACCCCAAGGAAGTGGTCCACCGCGTCAGGCGCATAACCGGTCCGCTCCAGCTCCTGTTCCAGGGCGGGCAGCGTATGTTCCCGAAAGCTCCTGTGAATCTGCCGGTGCTGCTCCAGCCCCCCGTACTGGATGGACGCCATATAGGCCTCCTCATCCGCGAAGTGCTTCACGGTGTGGCCCTTGAAGAACTTGACGCCCTCCTGACAGGCCCACTGGCCGTTGCCCTCTTCCTCCTTCAGGGTCACGATCTTGTTGATGATCTTGAACAGCCGTTGGTGTTCCCGGTCAATGACGTCTACCCCGATGTTGAACTCGTCCCGCCATTCAAAATGGGTCTCCATCTCAGAATCCTCCTTCGCCTGTGCTCCGTCCGCTCCCGGGCCCCGGATCCACATGGCAGACATATCTGGCATGATTCTAGCACAAAACAAAGGCCCCGTCTAGAGGCTGTTTAAAAAATGCCGGGGTCTCCGTCGGGGAATTTTCCGCCCCCTCCCGGGGCCCCGGGGCGGAGGGAACGGGCTCCCTCCCGCCCCGTTTTCCGGAGGCGCCGGACCCCCGGAGGACAGACCGGGGCCCCCGTTTCCAGTCGCCTGCAAACGGGGGCCCCGTATACTCTTTTCGGTGCTGCGCTCAGTCCTCCTCCGCCTCATGGGGGCGCTGTCCCCGTCCGTCTCCGCCGTTCTGTCCCTGCTTGCGGAACGCGCTGGGCGTCATCCCCGCCACGGAGCGGAAAACCTTGGAAAAATAGTTATAGTCGCTGACGCCCACCGCCTCGCCCACCTCGGAGATGGGAAGGCTGGTCTGAAGCAGCAGCTTCTTGGCTGCGGTGATGCGCCGCTGGGCGATGAGATAGGACAGCGTGCGCCCCCCTGAAAGCTGCTTGGCCAGGGTGCAGAGCTTCGTCCGGCCCATGTGCAGCTCCCGGGAGATGGAGGCCAGGGAGAGGTGCTCCATATAGTGCTGTTCCAGATAGAGGTCCAGGCGCTGAAGATCCGTCTGCTCCGTGGACAGGATCATGCCCTGAATCTGGATGTAGGAGGAAAGGGCCTCCAGAATCTCGGCGTAGGCCTGAATCTCCTTTTGGGAATACTGGCGGAACTGGAAAAAGGCGTCCTTCAGAGCATCCGGCCCGCCGGGATACCAGTCCAGCAGGGACCGGCTGTATTCCCACTGCTCTTCCATGGGGGTCTCGTCCAGATAGCAGCCGAAGGCCAGATAGGCCAGGGGCCGTTTTTTGTCGAACAGAGGCATCACGGCCTCGCAGATGCCCACATGGCAGCGATAGAACTGAAAGCCCCTGTCAGCGGTGTAGCGGCGGATTTTACACTCGTCGCAGGCCACACAGCGCCGGTGCCCCTCCGGGAGATCGTTCATCATCCGGCAGAAGGGCGGGTGTCCTCTGAACAGGTTGATGTCCCTGCCCTTGGGGTCCAGAATATTGGCAGGCAGGCCGGTGAGGAAATTGAGGTTGGCAATCAGCCTGCGCAGACGCTCCTCGTCAAACAGTGTATTCATCTCAGGCAAAGCGCCGCCCCCCTCTCTGGGGTCCCGCGGAACGGGACCCGTATGAACCGCGTCATTTTGTCACGCCCGGCAGCGGGCCACAATGGCCTCCAGCTCCGCCCAGCAGCGTTCCATGTCCTCCACCAGCTTGAACTGCGTGCGGCATCGGTCCAGATTCTGGCCCGGCCGGCTGGTGTGGAAATAGTGGTCCCCCTCCAGGTAGTCCGTCAGGAAGCGCATGCCGCACTCCAGCGTCATCAGCTTGGCCCCCCAGGGGAGATAGGCAATCTCGTCCTCCGTCAGCGCGCCGCCCACGCCCTCCAGGAAGGCGGCGGCATAGGCCTCGAACAGACCCAGGTCCAAATTGACCCGGCTGAGGTCCCGTTCGTCCTCGGCGCTGTGGTTGGCTCCGAAGCGGATGGAATCCCCGAAGTCGTAAATCACCAGGCCGGGCATCACCGTGTCCAGGTCGATGACGCAGATGCCCTCGCCGGTGGTCCCGTCCATCAGGACATTGTTCAGCTTCGTGTCGTTGTGGGTCACCCGCAGGGGCAGCTTTCCCGCCCGCTGGGCGTCCAGAGCCGCGGAGCAGTCCCGCGCCCGGTCCAGGACAAAGCGGATTTCCGGCCCGCAGTCCTTCGCCCGGCCCAGGGCGTCGGCTTCCACGGCGGCCCTGAACTTGTTCAGCCGGTCTTCGGTGTTGTGGAAATTGGGAATGGTCTCGTGGAGGGTCTCCGCCGGATACTCCCCCAGCAGCCGCTGGAAGCGGCCGAAGGCCCGCCCCGAGGCGGCGAACAGCTCCGGCGTGTCCGCCGACTGATGGCAGACGGTCCCCTCCACAAAGGGGTACACCCGCCAGGCGCCGCCGGCGGCGTCGGTGTAAAAGGCCTCGCCGTTCCGGGGCCGCAGAACCTCCATGGCCTCCCGGCTCCGGTCGCCGCCGTTCTCCTGAATCTTTTTCCCCAGGTACTCCGTCACGCCGATGATGTTCTCCATCAGCTGGTCCGGCCGCTTGAAGGCCGCGGCGCTCATCCGCTGGAGGATGAAGCGGCGGCAGCAGGCGTCCTCCGGCTGGGTGTGTACGCAAAAGGTGTCGTTGATATGTCCCTGGCCGTACCGGATGGCGCCCACCACCGGCGCGCCGAAGTCAAAGGCCTCCAGGACCTCGCTCAGTCTCTCCTCCGCTGCGCCCATGTCACGCCTCCCCCCACAGACTGTCCGGATACAGTCCGGCGGCCGTCTTCTCCGCGATGGCGGCCACTACGGCGGGCTTGTCCTCCCGGTAGGTGACGCCATACCATTTGTCCTCGCTCCGCAGAACCTTCACCCGGGCCCTGCCCTCGTCAATCAGCTGGCTGACCACGGTGGGCAGGAAATACTCCGCCTTGGCGGGATTTTCGGCCAGGGCCTTGTCCAGAAAGGCGGGGAACCGCTTCCAGGCCTCCTCCAGGAAGCTGCGGTTGAAGCCCCACATATTCATGGACACGATGGTGTCCCCGGACAGCTCCGTCCAGGTCTTCCCGTCGTCCTCGGTGAAGCGGGGGGGCTCCCCCTTTTCAATCTTGGTGCGCTCGGTGACCTGGGTGAGGAAGCGGTCCGCCGTCTCCTCGCACACGCCCCGGGCCACGGTGCCGTTTTCCGTCACCGTGTTTTTCAGCAGGTAACCCACCATGACATACTCGTACAGCGCCCCGTCGGGATGCTGGGAGAGATAGGTGTAAATCTCCCGGAAGGCCTCGGGACCATAGTAGTCGTCGGCGTTGATGACGGCAAAGGGGCCGTCCACAAGCTCCCGCACGGACAGCGCCGCGTGAGCAGTGCCCCAGGGCTTAGTCCGCTCCGGGGGAACGGAATAGCCCTCCGGCAGGTCCTCCTTCAGCTGATAGGCATATTTCACGTCCATCACTCCGGAAACCCGGTCGCCGATGGCGGACTTGAAATCCGCCTCGATTTCCGGCTTGATGACGAAGACCACGGTCTCAAAGCCCGCCCGGCGGGCGTCGTAAATGGAATAATCAATGATGAGCTGGCCGTGATTCCCCACGGGGTCCAGCTGCTTGAGGCCGCCGTACCGGCTGCCCATGCCGGCGGCCATGATGACAAGAACCGGTTTGTTCATGATGCTGCTCCCTTTCTATAGATTCCACACAATCGTTCACACAGCGGCAAAGCCGGAGCCGGCCCGGACTGCCGGGCGGTCTTCACGGTTTTATCCCTTGTACCCGTCGGGGTTCATGGACTGCCACTTCCAGGAGGAGGCGCACATCTCCTCGATGCCGTACTGAGCTTCCCAGCCCAGCTCGTCCCGGGCCTTGGCGGGGTCGGCGTAGCAGACGGCGATGTCGCCGGGGCGGCGGGCCTCGATGGCGTAGGGCAGCGTCTTGCCGCAGGCCTTCTCATAGGCGTGGAGCACGTCCAGCACGCTGTAGCCCTTGCCGGTGCCCAGGTTGCAGACGAAGAGGCCGCAGTTGGTGTCCAGCTTTTTCAGCGCCGCCACGTGGCCCCGCGCCAGGTCCACCACGTGGATGTAGTCCCGGACGCCGGTGCCGTCGGGGGTCTTGTAGTCGTCTCCGAAGACATGGAGCTTCTCCCGCTTGCCCACGGCCACCTGGGAGATATAGGGCACCAGGTTGTTGGGGATGCCGTTGGGGTCCTCGCCAATGAGGCCGGACTCGTGGGCGCCGATGGGGTTGAAGTAGCGCAGCAGGGCCACGTTCAGGCTGGGGTCCGCCTTGCAGATGTCCGTCAGGATGCGCTCGATGAAGAGCTTGGTGGTGCCGTAGGGATTGGTGGTGCCGCCGGTGGGGAAGTCCTCCCGGATGGGCACGGTGGCGGGGTCGCCGTAAACCGTGGCGGAGGAGGAGAAGACCAGCTTCTTCACGCCGTGACGCCGCATGGCCGCCGTCAGCAGCAGGGTGCTGGTGAGGTTGTTGTAATAGTACTCCAGGGGCTTGGCCACGCTCTCCCCCACGGCCTTCAGACCGGCGAAGTGAATCACCGCGTCGATGTCCGGGTGCTGGACGAAGAGGTCCTCCACCTGGGCCTCGTCGCAGAGCTCCGCCTTGACAAAGGGGACCTTCTTCCCCGTGATGGTCTCCACCCGGCGCAGGGCCTCCTCGCTGGCGTTGCAGAGGTTGTCCGCCGCCACGATGTCATAGCCCGCCTGGATCAGCTCCACACAGGCATGGCTCCCGATGTAGCCCGCGCCTCCGGTCACAAGAATCGACATAAAAAAACGCTCCTTTCAAATTCACCCAAAATCTTTTCCTGTCTTTTCCGGTCTTTTCCGGTCTTTCCCGGTCTCCCCCGGCCTGTTCCTTTATTTTACTTTTTATTGTAGGCCTCTCCTGCCGGAAAGTGAAGAAATGATAGTACTGACTATTAGGAATATCCTCCGGAATATGAATTTATTGTACTATAAACCGGGAGAGCGGTCAAGGGCGCAGGCCGGATTTTACGGGGAATGAGGAATGGCCCCAATGATTCCTCATTCCTAATTCCTAATTCCTAATTCCTAATTCCTAATTCCTAATTCCTAATGATTCCTAAGTCCGCCTGTGGCGGGGCCCTCGATGAGCCTGCCGTCCGCCTCAAAGCGGGAGCCGTGGCAGGGGCAGTCCCAGCTGTGTTCCCGGGCGTTGTATTTCAGGGCGCAGCCCATGTGGGGGCATCGGGGCGCCGTAGGCGTCAGCAGACTGGCCCCGGCCTCCAGGAGGTTGGACGCCAGGGGGAGCCCCGGCATCCGGCGGGAGGGGGAGAACAGGTCGGCCCAGGGATGTTCCCGGCCCTGTACCAGGTCCGCCAGCAGCCGCGCCGCCGTCATGGCGGAGGTCATGCCCCACTTGTTGAAGCCCGTGGCCACAAAAAGCCCCCGCGTTCTCTTGGAATAGGGCCCGATATAGGGCATGCCGTCCAGGGTCATGCAGTCCTGAGCCGCCCAGCGGCACACCTCCCGGGCCCTGGGATAATGGGTCCGGGCGAATTCCTCCAGCCCGTCCCAGCCCTCCGTCTTTCCGGGGCGGCCGCCTCCGCCCCCCAGCAGCAGGAGGTCTCCCCAGCTCCGGAGGGAGAGGCCCCCCTCCGCCTCGTCCACATACATGCCCCCGGGGAGCGGCGCGCCCTTCAGGGCCAGCACATAGGAACGCTGCTGGTACAGCTTCAGGAAATACCCGCCGTGCTTGTTCAGCATGGGGAAATGGGTGGCAATGATGATGTTCTCCCCCCGGACCGTGCCCCGGCGGGTCCTGACGGAGCCGGGAACCAGCTCCAGAACCCTGGTCCTCTCGTAAATCCGCAGGTCCCGGGCCATTGCCGCCAGAAACTTCAGCGGGTGGAACTGGGCCTGCCGGGGGAAGCGCACCGCCCCCGCCGTGGGAACCGGCAGCTCCGGCGTCTCCGTCACCTCCGCCGGAACCCCCAGCCGGTTCAGCGCCGCCGCCTCCCGCTCCAGCAGGTCCCGGCGGTCCAGGGAATAGACACAGGCGTCCCGCTCCTGAAAGTCGCAGTCGATGTCCCGGCAGAGCCGGCGGTATTCCTCCAGGGCCCCCTGCTGGGCCTCCAGATAGAGCCGGGCGGCGTCAAGCCCCCGGGTCCGGATCAGCCGGTCATAGAGCAGGCCGTGCTGGGCCGTGAGCTTGGCGGTGGTGTTCCCGGTGGTTCCGCCGCAGAGGGCCGCCGCCTCCAGCAGCACCGCGTCCACTCCCGCCTGCTTGAGACACCAGGCGCACAGAATTCCGGCGATTCCGCCGCCGACGATGACCGCCTCCGCCGCCGCGTCCCCCTCCAGAGACGGAAACCGGGGCAGGGCCCCGTCCCTGTGCCAGATGGAAGTCTGTTCCATCCAAAATCACCTCCTGACGGTCAGTATGCGCATTCGGCCGGAAATTATAGGCAGGGCAGGCCGCCGCCCCCCGCTGGCGGAAACGCGTAAAAGCGCCTTTCTGACCCGGTGATTCTATGGCGGAATATCAAAAAAATAGTAAAACCGCCATTTTTCAGGGATGAAAGGATTGACTTTCTCCCTCCGGTCCGCTATGATAAAGGATACTTTCGGCCCGGGGCGGCCGCGCCTCGGGCCTTTATTTACAAGAAGAGGAGAGAAAAACAATCGTATGGATTCGAAAAAACGGGAGCGCTTTCAATCCCGGCTGGGCTTTCTGCTGGTAAGCGCCGGCTGCGCCATAGGCATCGGCAACGTGTGGAAATTCCCCTATGTGGCGGGGCAGAACGGCGGCGGCGTCTTTGTTCTGTTTTACCTGCTGTTTCTGATTATCATGGGCGTGCCGGTGCTGACCATGGAGCTGGCGGTGGGCCGGGCCAGCCGGAAGAGCGCCGTGCCGGGCTACAAGGCCCTGGAGCCGGCGGGCAGCAGGTGGCACGTTCACGGCTGGTTCTGCATCGCGGGCTGCTATCTGCTGATGATGTTCTACACCACCGTCTCCGGCTGGATGCTGGGCTATTTCTTCAAGTTTGCCGCCGGAACCTTCACCGGTCTCCCGGGGGATGCCGTGGACGCGGTGTTCTTTGACATGCTGGCCAACCCCTGGGAGATGACCGCCTGGATGGTGCTGACGGTGGTCGTGGGCTTCCTGGTGGTGAGCTTCGGCCTGCAAAAGGGCCTGGAGCGCATCACCAAGGTGATGATGCTGGGCCTGCTGGTCCTCATCGCCGTGCTGGCGGTCCACAGCCTGATTCTGCCCGGCGGTCTGGAGGGCGTGAAGTTCTACCTCCTGCCGGACTTCCAGCGGGCGGCGGAGGTGGGCCTGGGCCACGTGGCCACCGCGGCCATGAATCAGGCCTTCTTCACCCTGAGCCTCGGCATCGCCGCCATGGAAATCTTCGGCAGCTACATGAGCCGGGACAACACCCTCACCAGCGAGGCGGTGCGCATCTGCTCTCTGGACACCTTCGTGGCTCTGGCGTCGGGTCTCATTATCTTCCCCGCCTGCTTCTCCTTCGGCGTGGAGCCGGACCAGGGTCCCACCCTGATTTTCATGATTCTGCCCAAGGTGTTCATCAACATGGCCGGCGGCCGCCTCTGGGGAACGCTGTTCTTCCTGTTCATGACCTTTGCCAGCTTCTCCACAGTCATCGCCGTGTTTGAGAACCTCCAGGCCAACTGCATCGACAACTTCGGCTGGTCCCGGAGAAAGGCCGCCCTGTTCAACGGCGTTTTCATGCTGCTGGCCAGCATGCCCTGCGTCCTGGGCTATAACCTCTGGTACTTCGAGCTGACCCTGCCCAACGGCTCCGTGGGTCAGGTGCTGGACATCGAGGACTTCCTGGTGAGCAATCTCCTCCTGCCTCTGGGCTCTCTGGTGTATGTGCTGTTCTGCGTCACCAAATGGGGCTGGGGCTGGGACAAGTACCTGGCGGAGGCCAACGCCGGCCAGGGCCTGAACATGCCCAGAGGGCTGAAGCCCTACTTCCAGTTTGTCCTGCCGGTTCTGGTGCTGGTCATTCTGGTGATGGGCCTGCTGTGAGTCCGAAACGGGGAACCAAGACGCTGAGCGCACCCCGCTCAGCGTCTCATCCCCGTAAAAAGGTCAGTCATTCCCGCAATAAATCAGGGGACGCCGGACATCCGGCGTCCCCCGATTTATTTGGCTCAAAACAGCCGGACCACCCACGCCTCCGGCACGCTCTCCGCGATGATACGCCGGTTCAGGTTGTACCAGCTTTCGCACTTGTCCAGAATGATGGCGTCGGCGGTGACCACGCCGGGCAGGCCGTAGAGGCGGCGGTCCACCTGGGGGTCCAGCTCCACACGCACCTCCGTGCTCCGGCCCTCGGCCCGCTCCAGCAGCAGCGCCCGGAGCCGTCCGGAATTGGAAACCTGCCGGTCCAGAAGGATCTCCGCCCTCCGGACCCCCAGCCCCTCCAGCCGGTCCAGCATCAGGTCCGCCGCCCTCAGCGTCTTGTCCACAACGCGGTAGGTCCCCCGGAGCCCCGCCAGGTCCCGGATTGTGCCGTCCATGCCCTCCAGCAGAAGGGAGCCCGACAGGGCCACCTCCAGTGTGATGATGGTGTTGAACCCGTCCAGAATCAGGGTCTCCGGCGGCTCCGCCAGCTCCCTGTCCCGCCGGGCCTCCAGCGCGGCGTCCGCGGAGATCACCCGGGCCAGGGCCAGCCGCTGGCGCTCGCTGAGAAGATGGTGGTTGCAGATGAATGTGGAGGCGGATTTCAGCTCGTAGCCCCGGTTCAGAAGAAAACGCAGCTCCTCCATCGCGCCCCGCAGAACCCTCTGCCCCCTGGGGCCGAAGGCCTCCGCGTCCCTGGGCTCATACCCCCGTCTGACAATTTCCACAATGGCCCTCCCCGCCGCCCCATGGGGCGTTTTTCTTCATCATACGCCTGCGGCGGAAAAAACACAAGGGGCATGTCCCCGGGCACGTCCGTTCACGCATTTCGTTCACGCATTTTATAGCAGAATTCCATACAAGGGAGGGGCTCTGTCCCCTCCCGTTCTTCCTCCATGCTTTCAGGAAACGGGGCGGGCGCTGTCCCACCCCGTTTTTCGGAAGCGCCAGACTTCCGGCAGACGGGCCACCCCCCAGCCCCTGCATAAAATCTCCCAACGGGACAGCCAATAGGAACCCCCCGGCAAAGCCGGGGGTTCTTCATAGACGGGCAAAGCCCTATGTTACCAGCGAGCGCGTCCCGTC